>Ga0213841_1000073_pt1 | contig 273255 bp, 232 predicted proteins | sample SWPATP23_FD_160125 | JGI IMG/M metagenome (GOLD analysis project Ga0213841, IMG submission 160125) | Coastal seawater microbial communities from Marineland, Florida, United States - SWPA TP2 #3 | ecosystem: Environmental > Aquatic > Marine > Coastal | place: USA: Florida | collected 2016-08-14
CAGGCCCCAGCATCTTCTTGATGATGGCTTGCTTCCGTTCTTCCGAATAACGAGTCATTCACACCTACTTACCGCCCCTATGTGGTTATTGATATGGGTAAATAGAGGCGACAACTATCCTGCCACAGGGGGCATGTTAAGAAATTCACTAAGATATAGCGGTATTTTTAGTAGCTCAATAAGCTTCGGGTCTGTAGGTAGAGTGAATTTGTGTTTTATAGAAAGATCAATTAATGAATCATTATCCAATTCTGATATATGAATTTTTAGTGGAGCCAATCTATAAACTTCCATGCACAGAAAGTTTAGGTCATCAAAGTAATGATCTCTCGTTGTAAATATTATTTGCCAGCCATTTGAAAGTAATAATTTTAAGAACTCCTTCGCAGGATCTTGATTGGATAAATCTAATAGTTTTTCGGCTGAATCAATTACGACAATTTTTTTATCGCTATCCCCATAACATTCAGCGAACTCATATATACTCCCTTCACTACTGAAATCACCAAGTCGATTTAGTTCAAGTTCAGTTGCCTTGAAAACAAAAAATGGTACAGATTGTTTCAGGGTGTTGTAGAGCCTCTTAATCTCTACGGTTTTTCCAACCCCTCCGGTTCCGCTTAGAATTGAAATTTCCTCTGAACAAGATTCAAGTTTCTCAAGAATGTCGTTTCTTTCTAGAGAAAAAGTATTACCTTTGTAAGACATTGTGCTGTGGATATTGTCCAGAAGAGTTTTGGTATGTAATTCTTGCTGATCAATGAAGTTCAATGCTGTCTTGTCGTCTGAAAAGAAATTCTTGCTTATTTTTTCGCAGTCATCTATGACAAAGCTGGATTCAAAATAACTTAATGTTCGCCATTGCAACTCAAGATTTAGTTCATCCGCCTTTTTTTCGATTTCTACTTGACCTTGTGGCTTTTTGGCTTTTGTGGGCTTAGGTGATTTGTTGTAAGCTTGCCCCCACTCCTGATTTGTATAAATAATAAGCTGCTTTATGTTTGGATAGTCTCTCTTCGCTTTCGTTAGGGTTTCTAATATCTCATCCTTATGATTGGATAAAGATGAATCATAAAATTTTGCTTGAAAGCCAATTTCATTACCATCGACTTGGATGGTGTTCGTTTCTATCGCAGACTGATTTTTGTAGCGGAAAATTCCATATGGCTTATCAAACTCTTTACAAAACAGTAAATAGCAAAACCACTCAAAATTATACTGCGGGTTTTCACTAAATTTTGCTTTAAATACGTCCCAATCTGGTTTAATCATTTTGTTTTCGCATATCATTGGGCTGTGTGCGACAACCATCTAAGTAAACTTTTAAGCAAGAGTGTGCTAGGGAAAACTATTGCACACAAAATGCGCTATACAACTATCCTGCTACAGGGAGCTAACACCACACTTTACAAGATATTGCTTTTCAGTGGTTAGTCAATAGGGAACACCTTTATACAACTTTAATAGAGCTGCCATCTTTGTTACCGCTTAAACACTTGTTTCAACTCCATCTCAATGATGCAAGGGTAGCCAAACAGCGGCACCCTCCGGACTTGTCGGCGGACATGCTGGTTGATGGTGCCCTGCCTGCCAGTGACCGGATTTACCACATTTCTGCGCCGATCCTGACGGCAGTCGATGACAAGTTGTTGTTTGTCCTCATCCAGTTTAATTTCATTGACCCGTTGGCCTTTAAGGCCCCAAATACTCTTCGGGATGCCGGTGTCCATATACCTGCTAATGTAAACTCGTCAGAAGCCTTACAATTCAATAGGTTACGTGGATGCCGGCATCTTTTTTCACTCATGGAACCGGAGATGAGCCGAGACGAGGGGCTTAAGGAGGAATGCTGTACAAAACTAAGGTTGACTTCTGGCTTGCTCACGTCACACTTACAGGCAACACGGCCCCTTTCGGCGACCCTGTACTAGGGTGAAGCTGCTTAGGGGTTTTTTATTGCCCACTATCTTCAACTCCAAAGCTCCCAGCTATCAAAAGCCTCTAGGGCTTAAACCACTTTTTTGAAAGGGCTCGCCTAAAAGTGCAGTTCGAGCAGCGACCAAGCAAAAGAGGGCGGCTATTGTGTGAAATTCGTGCAATGTCCTGCAGCAATCAAGCCCGAGACCGGATGTGCTGCAGGCCCCGACGGATTCCGGTAGAATTCGATGCCAAAGTTAGTTGGTGCGCACTAGGGTAAGCGATCAAAAATCAATCGATATTACCCCGCAGACGCCCAGACGATAAGGAATTTGGATGGCGACTCCCTCTCCCCACTATGCCCCCGGTCTTCGGGTAGAAATCCGCGACGCCGAATGGCGTATCAAGCAGGTCGATTACACGAGCGACGGCGGTTACCTGTTAACCTGCGAAGGGCTCTCTGAACTGGTCCAGGGGCGGGAAGGCCACTTCCTAACCCGCCTGGAACCCAGTATACGTATTCTTGACCCCCGGCAGACCGATCTGGTCGATGATATCTCGGGGAACTACGGCGCCAGTCTGCTCTACATCGACTCGCTGTTGCGTAAGACCGCACCGTCCGACGAGCGCATTCACTTGGGGCACCGGGCCGCTATTGACCCCCTTGAATACCAGTTAGCACCGGCGCGCCAGGCATTGGCTCAGCCACGCCAACGAATCCTGATCGCTGACGCAGTGGGTTTGGGTAAAACCCTGGAGGCGGGTATTCTCACTAGCGAGCTGATTGCCAGAGGGCGGGGCAAGCGCATCCTGGTGCTGGCGGTCAAGTCCATGCTCACCCAATTTCAGCAGGAATTCTGGAACCGTTTCACCATCCCCCTAACGCGCCTGGACTCAGTAGGGTTGCAGCGGGTGCGCAACCGCATCCCGGCTAACCACAATCCATTTCACTATTACGACCGCTCGATCATCTCCATAGATACCCTGAAGCAGGATATCGAGTACCGTCACCACTTGGAACAGGCTTACTGGGACATCATCATCATCGACGAGGCCCACAATGTGGCCGAGCGTGGCAGTCATTCCCAACGGGCCCGCCTGGCCAAGCTGCTGGCTACCCGCTCCGACACTCTGATCATGCTCTCCGCCACACCCCACGACGGCAAGGCCGAGAGCTTTGCCAGCCTGGTCAATATGCTCGATCCCACGGCCATTGCCAATCCCAGCGATTATCAACAAGAAGATTTTCGTGATAAGGGATTGGTGATTCGTCGGTTCAAGAAAGATGTGCGTGAACAACTGGCGGGTAATTTTCCTGAGCGGGAAATCGACCTGGCTAAATCGACGGCGACTCTAGAGGAGGAGGCCGCCTTCAGTCGGCTGATGGAGGTCGCTTTCCACAACCTGGACGGTCGCGGACAGGGCGCGGGGCAGTTGTTCCGCACCACCTTGGAGAAGGCGCTCCTTTCCAGTCCCGCCGCCTGTCTGTCCACCGTGGACAACCGCATTAAACGACTGAGTCGCCGCTTAAAGACCGATACCGACGATGAGCGCCGCACTACCTTGGTGGAAGACATCGACACCCTGCAGGGACTCAAGTTGGCGTTGGAGGCCATCACACCCGAGCGCTTCAGTAAATACCAGCGGCTTCGGGAGCTGATTGGCGAACTGGGCTGGAGCGCCAAAGATCCTGAGGATCGACTGGTGATTTTTACCGAAAGTCTGGTAACCCTGGACTTTCTGGTCGAGCACCTGCCCAAGGCGCTGAAGCTGAAAAAAGGGCAGCTGGAAGTCTTGCGCGGCGATATGCGCGACAAAGAGCTGATGGAGACGGTGGAGCGTTTTAACCGCCGCGAGAGTGCCAGTCGCCTGCTACTGTGTTCCGATGTGGCCTCAGAGGGCATCAACCTGCACCACCTCAGTCACCGCATGATTCACTTCGACATCCCCTGGTCGCTAATGGTGTTCCAGCAGCGCAATGGCCGCATCGACCGCTACGGCCAGACTCGCCAACCGCAAATTCGTTACCTGCTGACTGAGAGCGATCACCACAAAGTGCGCGGCGATCAACGAGTGCTCGAAGTGCTGATCAACAAAGATCAGCAGGCCAGCAAGAATATCGGTGATCCCTCCGAGTTTCTCGGCGTCTACGACCAAGAGGCTGAGGAAGAAATGGTTGCCGAGGCGCTTGAGCGCGACCAGGCGAACGATGGGGAGTTCGATCTGGGTGCTTTGTTCGAACAGATGATGGACAACCAGGCCGCCAGCAGTGAAAACCCTCTGTCGGCATTTATTCCTGATCCCGTTAGTCAGGGGAGCAGTGCGGAACTCAATAGCCTGCCGCGAGTGTTTCCCAACGGGTTGGAATACGGCCGCGCGGCGCTGAAGTGGTTTCAAGAGCGTGGCGAATTCCTGGACGGCGGTATTGAGAACGGCACCTTCTGGCTCACAGCCCCAGAAGATTTGCGACTGCGCTTGCGTTACCTTCCCCGCGAAGCCCGCCCCGATAACGACCACTTTATGCTGACCCCCGATATCGAACGAATCAGCGCCGAGATCCGTCGTGCCCGTCAGGAGGAAGACGCCAGCTGGCCCGCGTTGCATTTTCTGTGGCCCATTCACCCGGTGATGGAATGGCTTTCGGATCGTGCTCTTAACGCTTTTGGTCGTCACACTGCACCGGTGCTCAGGTTGAGTGAAAAACTGCAGCCGGACGAACATATTGTGCTGCTCCACGGCGGTTACCCAAATCGCCGCGGCCATGTTCTGATACAGGACTGGGTCGGTGTCTGTCTGCGGGAGGGCAAGGTTGTCGATCAGTTGGACTGGGAGGCCCTGCAGGACAGTCTCGACCTTCGCCCTGGTGTTCTGCCCAACCCCGGCATCGCGGCGAATACGGGGCCATTGCGCAGCCTGCTGCCCACCGCGGTGGAGGCCGCGCGCCAGCGTCTCAAAGGGCTCAAGGCGACCTTCGCGGCGGAGCGGCAGGAATCCCTGAACCAGCAGCAGACACGCTTGCAAGAACTCAAAGCCAAACACCAGGCGCAATTGGATCTGGAGTTATCCCGGTCGGACGCGCCCAATGCCCTCAAGCAGCGCAAACGCGACGAGCGGCAGCAGCACATCGACCGTGTCTTTAACGATTACCGCGATTGGTTAGACAACACGCAAACCACAGAAGAGGAGCCTTTCCTGCAAGTGGCAGCAGTATTCACCGGACAGGAGGCAGAGGCATGATCCTCAACGGCCTTATCAACGAAAACGAATTCTATTCCGATCACTATCTAGCGGAAATCTTTAGTGGCGACATTCGCGAGGTGCTTGCCGCCTGGCAGGAACAGGAAAACCGTGAACGGGACCAGGCCAAAGCTCAGGGCATTGATGGTCGCCATTACCGTGGTTACCGCACCCCGCCCAACCAACTGGCCGCCTTGGCCCGAGACTGGCTACAGCGGTTGGCAGGTGCCGAGCGTCAGCGCCAGCCCAAAGAGCGGGTGCGCGCGTTGCGCGACCTGAGCCGTCGGCTGTTAGCTGTATTCGACCTGCCCGCTCAACCTGGGCTGCGTGAACTGGACGACGGCACGCCGCTGCCCATGCTGGCCGAACTAAACGATCACCAGGGACAGCCCTTGCTGTGGGTGTTGGAAGCGCTGCCACCCATGGGCAGTGAAACCACCGACGAAGCGGACATTGACCCGCTCATCGCGCAGATTGAGCCTGAACAGCTTACCACCCTCAGCGATCAGCCGCTGCCACCGGGTATTCGTCACAGCGACGCTCCCGACTGGCAAAAGCGTCTCAGCCAGCAGGTGCTGAGCGCCGAACAGCCGCCCCGCTGGGTAATTCTCGCCGGTCCACGCCAGTGGTTGTTACTGGACCGCGCCAAGTTCGCACAGCGACGCCTGTTACGCTTTGACTGGGTGGAACTGTTCCAGCGCCGTGAAGCGGATACCCTAAAAGCCGTGAGTGTACTCCTGCACCGGAATTCGCTGCTGGATGCCCAGGGTCAAAGTCTGCTCGATAACCTGGACGAAAACGCCCACAAGCACGCCTACGGTGTCAGTGAGGATTTGAAATACGCCCTGCGCGAGTGTATCGAATTGCTGGGTGACGAAGCGGCGCGACAATTGGAAGCCCGCGCTCGGGCGCACAACAAAAGTATATACACCAGCGGCGACTACGCCCTGGAGCCTGGCGAGCTAAGCCTAGAATGCCTGCGCTACATGTACCGCCTGCTGTTCTTGTTCTATATCGAGGCTCGTCCGGAGTTGGGTTACGCGCCGGTGGACAGCGAGATCTATCTCAAAGGCTACGCCTTGGAGCACCTGCGCGAGCTAGAGCTAGTGCCCTTGACCAGCGAGGCCGAACGTCAGGGTCGCTACCTGCACGACACCCTCAACCTGTTGTTCCGACTGGTGCACGAGGGCTACGATCCGGCCCAAGGGCAGGGGGATTTGCTGGTAGAGGAGGATGCAGCGAGTCGCCTCAATGGTCAGCAGACAGGACGCGACGCGTTTATCATGAACGCTTTGAAAAGCCATCTTTTCGATCCTGCGCGCACTCGCAATCTGAACAAGGTGGTGTTCCCTAACTACTTGTTGCAACGGGTCATACAGCTGATGTCTCTGTCGCGACCGGCGAAAGGTAAAAAGCGTCGCGGACGCATCTCCTACGCCCAGTTGGGGATCAACCAGCTGGGTGCTGTATACGAAGCTCTGCTCAGCTATCGGGGCTTTTTCGCCAAGACAGACCTTTATGAAGTTAAGCCTAAAGGCGAAAAATGGGACCCCCTGGGCACCGGCTTTTTTGTCACCGCGGAGGCACTGGCGGAGTACAGCGACGACGAAAAGGTGTATACCACCGACGAGAACCACCACAAACAATTGCGCCGTTACTCCCGGGGAAGCTTTATCTACCGCCTGGCGGGCCGGGACCGACAGAAGAGCGCCTCCTACTACACCCCGGAGGTACTCACCCGCTCGCTGGTGAAATATGCGTTAAAAGAAGTCTGGAAGGAACAGCTCGACCCCCTGCCCGACGATGCTGCCCGTGCCAAGCGCCTGCTGCAACTGACGGTGTGCGAGCCCGCCATGGGCAGCGCCGCCTTTTTGAACGAAGCCATCGACCAGCTCGCCGACAAATACCTGGAGCTAGCCCAGAAGGCAGCCACGAAAGCGGACAGCAATGCCGCGCGCATTCCTCAGGCTGACTACGCCCGGGAGAAGCAAAAAGTCAAAATGTACCTGGCGGACAATAACGTCTTTGGTGTGGACCTTAATCCTGTTGCCGTGGAGCTGGCGGAGGTGTCTCTGTGGCTTAATGCTCTCAGCCGAGACCGCTTTGTGCCCTGGTTCGGGCTACAGCTGCACTGCGGCAACAGCCTGATTGGCGCTCGCCGAGAGGTCTACCGCCGCGATCAGCTCACCCACAACAGAGACGGCAGCTGGCTCAAAAGTGCCCCTGACCGTCTGTCCATGGGGCAGGAACGGGGTAAGGATCTGATCTGGCATTTCCTGTTGCCTGACACAGGCATGGCTTTCTACAATGACAAGGCCATCAAGCAACTCTATCCCGAGGCGATTAAGCGCATCAATGCCTGGCGCAAAGGTTTCACCAAACCCTTCACCGACGATGAGATCGAGCGCCTAGCGCGTTTGAGCGCCCGCATAGAGGAACTTTGGAACGAACACGCCAATAGCCTGGCCGAGCTGCGTACGCGCACTACCGACCCCTACAATATCTACGGTTTCGAGGCCCGAGGCGAGCGCACCACCCTCAGCTACAAGGACGCCGCCCTCGATCAGGAGTTGTTGGCCAACCAGCTCGAAAACGCCAGCGCCTATCGCCGCCTAAAGCTGGCCATGGACTACTGGTGTGCCCTCTGGTTCTGGCCCATCGATAAGGCGGATCAACTTCCCGAACGGGACGAATGGCTGCTGGATCTGGAAAACCTGCTATTGGGGGATACGGTGATCACCGAACGCCCCGACCAGCAGTTGCAGATGTTCGCTGCTACTAACCCGGAGGAGGGCAAGCGCTTTGTCAATAAATACGGGGTGGTGAATTTTAAAACCCTGTTTGCCGCTTTCCCTCGTTTAAAACTGGCGGATCGTATTGCGCAGCAACAGCGCTTCTTCCACTGGGAGTTGGCCTTCGCCGATATTTTTGCCAACAACGGCGGCTTCGATCTGATTTTGGGGAACCCGCCCTGGCTCAAGGTGGAGTGGAGCAGCGGCGATGTGCTGGGTGACTACGAGCCTCGCTTTGTGATTCGCAAGCTGAGTGCACCGCAACTGGCCAGATTGCGGGAGGAGACCTTTGAACGTATTCCCGAGCTTAAGGCCGGTTGGACTGCCGAGTTTGAACAGAGCGGGGGTACCCAGAACTTTCTCAATGCCCAGGTGAATTATCCCCTGTTGCGCGGTGTGCAGACCAACCTTTATAAGTGTTTCTTGCCCCGGGCTTGGGTCAACGGCAGCATGAGCGGAGTTATTGGCTTCGTCCATCCGGAAGGAGTTTATGATGATCCCAAAGGGGGAGCGTTACGTGGAGAAATATTCCAAAGATTGCGATTGCATTGTCAATATCAGAATGAATTCGCTCTGTTTGAGGGCACCAATGATCATGGGCGTATGCGGTTTGGCACCCACGTCTATCTAGCGTCCCCTCAAAAAGAGATCCGTTTTTTAAATATTAATAATTTGTATACTCCTACGACACTAGATGCTTGTTTTAATCATGAGGGCGCAGGTCAAGTAGGTGGAATCAAAGAAGAGATCATAGATAGTGTTGGCAAGGCCAAAACTAAGTGGAATACCAGTGGTCACCGCGACCGGATAATTGAAATTGGTGAACAACAACTTGCCCTTTTTGCTCGGTTATATGACGAGGCTGGTACGCCGGCCCGGGAGGCGCGGCTGCCCGCCCTCCACGCTAGGCAGTTGGTGCAGGTGTTGACAAAGTTTGCTACTCAACCCCGACGGCTGGGGGATCTAAAAGGCGAATATTTGCCTCTGGAAATGTGGCACGAAACCAATGCCCAGAATGACGGTACCATTCGTCGGGAAACCTGTTTTCCAGAGTCATTGGATCAGTGGGTGCTTTCCGGTCCCCACTTTTTTGTGGGCAACCCACTTTACAAAACCCCCCGGGCTGAATGTACCCAAAACAGCCATTATGACATCCTCGACCTACACTTTCTGCCGGACGGCTATTTGCCCCGGACTAACTATGTGCCTAACTGTGACCCAGATACTTACCACGCACGCACGCCTCAAGTTCCCTGGACGGAACCGGGAGAGGCTAGTTCTCGACGGGTTATCGATTATTATCGAGTCACTGTCAGCAGGGGGTTGAGCCTGTCTGGGGAGCGGACTCTTCAAGGTTCGATAATGCCGAAGTCGGCGTCTCATATTGATGGTGTTTTCAGTCTTACATTGAAAGAACCAAGACTAGTTGCTGGAATTGCGGCACTTTGGGCATCAATCCCCTGTGATTTCTTTGTTAAGTCCACGGGTAAAGGAGATTTCCGATTGGATTTGGCTAAGCGAATGGCTTTACCTGAAGAGGCTTTGAGGTCGAAGCGCATCAATGCGAGAATCCTTGGACTTTGTTGTATAACAAACCATTACGACCAGCTATGGTGTGACAACTGGCAGCACGGCTTTCGTCAGCAGCAATGGACCCTTGCGCAGGGCAAGCCCCTCCCAGACGGTCAGCTCCACCCCGGCGCAAAGGTTCTCCCACAAGATTTCTTTGCCAATCTAAAACCCGAGTGGAATCGCCACTGCGCCTTGCGCAGCGACTATGCTCGACGCCAGGCCCTGGTGGAAATCGACGTGCTGGTGGCCCAGGCCCTGGGCCTGACCTTGGATGAGCTGCTTACCATCTACCGGGTGCAGTTCCCGGTGATGCGCCAGTACGAGGCGGAAACCTATTACGACCAGAGCGGCCGCATCATCTTTACCCCTAGCAAGGGGCTGGTGGGGGTGGGCTTGCCCCGCAAGGCTAAAAAGGCTGATCTCAAAGACGGTATTGCCTACACCATCGACGCTCCCGACCGGCAGGAAACGGACATCGCTCTGGGCTGGGAGGATGTGCAGCATCTGACCGAAGGCACCGTCAGCAAAACCTACATGGACGATACACTGCCTGGCGGCCCAGTGGAGCGCATCGTGACCTACCAGGCCCCCTTCTTCCGCTCCGACCGGGAGCAGGATTACCGCATCGCCTGGGAGGTGTTTGAGCGGGAGAATGGGGCTTAGCGGTACGCCCATCAGTAGGGCGTGAGTAAGCGCGCCACGGCTGGGGCATAGTGGTGGGCTTTTTATGCTGAAGCCGGCTTCATTTGCCTCTGTAAAGATGTGCAAAATCAAAGGGTTATGGGTGTTTGCAAGTTAAGGTAAAAGTTTTTACCTTAATGAATCTGCGGCGCCGTAACGGTCTTGGAACAGGGATTAAAGGACTTGGAAATAAGCCTCTTGAGCATTGCTATTGTAGGGAGTAATCGCTAAGGTAAAAATTTTTACCTTAGCGATTTGTTGAGAGTTTATGGCCACCACCAAACCCTGGCAATTCTACGGCCGGCGCACGGAGCTGGAACAGCTACAACGTATTCTGGAGCGCCGACGCTGGTTTTTCCTACAGATTTCCGGGCGTCGCCGCATTGGGAAAACGGCTCTGATCCAGCAGGCGCTGCAAGCCTGCGGGGTAGAGCGTACCCTGTATATCCAGATTCCCGACTCGGATGCGGTGGGGGTGATCGCTGCCTGCAACGGTTACCTGGAAACCTTTGGTATTGAGCGGCGCCTGTCCAGCCTGGCCGAGCTTGCCAGCCTGGTGGGCATGTTGGCGCGGCAAGGCTATGTGGTGGCCCTTGACGAGTTTCAGTACTTTCACCGCAAGCAGATCAGTGACTTTTGCTCCTACCTGCAGGCCGAGGTGGATCAGCTGGCGGCCACGGCAGATCAGGTCCCGGGAGGGCTGATCGTACTCGGCTCCCTGCATGCCGAGATGACGGCGCTGCTGGAAAACCGCGATGCCCCCCTATTCAATCGAACCACGGATACCCTGGCCCTGGGCCATCTGGATGTAACATCGCTATTGGAAATCCTAGACACCCATGCCGATACCAGTCCAGAGCGCTTGTTGTTTCTGTGGAATCTGTTTGAGGGTGTGCCCAAGTTTTATCGCGATGCCTATGAGCAGGGGGTGTTGGGGGCAGATAGAGACGAGCTACTGGAGCGCCTGTTCTTTGCCAGCTCCTCCCCGCTACGCAACGAAGCAGATAACTGGTTTCTGCGGGAGTTGCGCGGCCGTTACGACATGCTGCTCCAGTATTTATCCACCCACCCTGGTTGCAGCAACGCTGATATCGAAGCGGCTATGAAGGAGATTTCCGGTCCGGGTGAGGTCAAGCAGGTGGGCGGTTATCTCAAGATCTTAACTGAACGTTACCAGATGGTTGAGCGGCGTTTGCCTATATTTGCCCGCCCCAAGGCCCGTTCCGGGCGCTATTATATTCGTGACAATTTTTTGCGGGCCTGGTTAGGTGCGCTACAGCGGCCGGTTTCCGCGGGGGCCTTTCGCCCCCTGGCAGGTTTGATTCAACAGGCTGATGAACGCTTGGCAGAGATTGAGGGCTTTGCCCTGGAGGATCTGGCGGGGCAAATCTACGAAGAGCGCAGTCGCATGGGTATCGGGGATTTTCCGCTTAGCGAGCGGATCTCAGGCTATTGGGACCGGTCCGATGTGGAGATAGATCTGGTGGCGATCAGCGAGGATGAACACCGTATTCGCTTTGGCAGCTGCAAGCGCAATCCCCAGAAACTGCCCGGTTCGGTGGCTGATCTTAAGCGTTGTGCTGACCGCTTTCTCACCGCCCAACGCCGCTTTAGCGGTTGGCAGGTGGAGTATGTGGCCATTGCACCGGAGATTGATGTGGCCACAAGGAGGCGATTGGAAGCAGAGGGGGTGTACCCGGAGAGCTTGGGGGATTTGCTCACAGACTATGGTTTACAGCGGCCCTGAGCCCATGGTTGATCCTGGTTTTTGAAAATTATTGCTTAGTTATCAGTAAGTTAAATGATTTTATCGGTTAAAGTAAAAATTTTTACCTTAACCTTGTTGCCGGTTCGAGTTAGAGCGTCCGTGGCTTTTGGCCAGGCCGCCAACTGGCTATTACAAAAGGGAGTTGTTTATGTTACCCACAGTGGTCGCTGAGGAGATGCGCCAGGCCATCAGTCGCTTTTTGCGCAGTGCCTTTCCCATGGCGACACCCTATTTTCAGCGTGGTGAATCCGCAGAATCGGACCCCCAAGCCCTGATTGGCGGCCTGTTGAAGACCTCTGGGGCCTTGTTCCAGGGGCCCTATCTGGATATCAAGTTGCCCTTCCGACTGGCGCAGGAGCAACACAACCCATTCCGCAAATTGGCGTTGCCCTTCAGGCCCTACTATCACCAAATGGCGGCCTTCGAGCGATTGGTGGCGGAGACAGCTCGCTCCACCATTGTGGCAACCGGTACCGGCTCGGGCAAAACCGAGTGTTTTATGATGCCCGTGTTGGACGATTGTCTGGTGCGCCGCGAGCAGGGTATCAAGACCATTGTGATCTACCCCATGAATGCCCTGGCAACGGATCAGGCGCGCCGCTTCGCCGACGAAGTGGCCAAACTGGATACTCGTTTGACCGTGGGGTTGTTTGTGGGCGGGGATAACCAGCAGGCAGAGTCCACCATGGGGCCTCGCAATGTGATCACCTGCCAGAAAACTTTGCGCCAGAATCCGCCGGATATTCTGCTCACCAACTATAAAATGCTCGATTTCTTGTTGATCCGCCCCAAGGATCAGCCCCTGTGGCGGCACAATCGACCCGGGGTTCTGCGCTATTTAGTGGTGGATGAACTGCACACCTTCGACGGCGCCCAGGGGACCGACCTAGCGTGCCTGGTACGGCGCCTGCGGGACCGGTTGGAGGCCGGCCCCGAATTGGCTTGCGTGGGGACTTCGGCCACCATGGGCTCCGACTCCCAAGAGGAACTGCTTAAATACGCGGCCAACGTTTTCGCCACCGAGTTCGATTCCGATGGCATCATTGGTGAAAACCGGCTGACCGCTGAGGAGTATTTACAGGGCTTTGTCACGTCGGAGGGCGAGGGGGAGCACAACGAGGTTCGCTTCTTTCACTGGCCCACGCGAGACGAGGCGTTGATGGACCCCAACCGCTACGACCGCCTTGACAGCTACCTGTTCCACCAGGCGCGACTGTGGTTTCCCGAGATCGCCACCGGCGAGTTGGCAGGCTTGCAGTCAGACCAGCTCCGCAAACGGGCCGAGGTCAGTGTGCGCCTGGGCCAGTGGCTGCATCAGCACAAGGCCTTTCACCAATTGGTGCAGGACTGCGAGCACATCCGCGATCTGCGCGAGTTGGCCAGCGATTGGCGGACCGACCTGGGCCTTACCTCCCTCGAACATGGCCAGCGCCTGGTGATGAGCCTGACCTCGCTGGTGGCCGCGGCGCGCCTCTGGGACAGGCCTGACCACCAGGACCCGGACAAGTGGACCAAACCCTTTTTGTACATGCGCCAGCAGCTCTGGCTGCGGGAGTTACGACGCATGGTCTGCTCAGTCCCCGGCGATGGCGAATCGCCGCCGGTGCTGCGTTTTGCCGACGATTTGAAAGACCCTGAAAACCCCTTGCATTTACCGTTGCTCCACTGTCGTGAGTGCCACCTGGGCGCCTGGGGCGGGGTGATCAAGAAGGGTGATAGCCATATTACCGGTAATCTGCAAACCTTCTACGAGGACTGGTTTAAAAACTCGCCCCGCGCCGCGCTTTTCATTCCCCTGGATAACGGCGAGGCCAGTCGGGGCCCGGAGCAATGGCTGTGCCCTCACTGCCACCGATTGCAGGGGCGCAGTGCGAGTGGTGAGTGTGTGGAATGTTCGCGCTCACACCTGATTCGGGTATGGGTGCCCGATATTCTGAAAAAGAGCTCGTCGGCTCAACAGACGGCGCTGTACAGCCAACACGATTGTCCCCAGTGCGATGCGCGGGATTCCATGGCCATCGTGGGTTACCGAGCTGCTACCCTGACCAGTGTGATGACCGGGCGTTTGTTCTCCACACCTTATAATAACGATTTCAAGCTGATTGCCTTTTCCGATTCGGTACAGGACGCCGCCCACCGAGCGGGCTTTCTCGGTGCCAACACCTGGCGAACAGTCGTGCGCCAGGCCATTGCCAAATGGCTGAAAGCGCAGCCGGTTGGCATGTCACTGCGGGATCTGGCGGACCTGGTGCCGGCCCATTGGCGTGACGAAATCGCCGACGATGGACGGTTTTGCGGCTTGTTTATTGCGCCCAATATGCTCTGGTTTCAAGACTACGCCCAGCTGACGGAACAAGGGCGCTTGCCGGCGGGCAGTCACCTGGCGAAGGATGTGAGCCGACGCCTGAGCTGGGAGTGCCTGATGGAGTTTGGTCGCCGCAGCCGCATCGGTCGTTCTCTGGAGCGTAGCGAGGTGGCCAGGGTTGAGTTTGACCAAGCGGCTCTAGTCGCGGATCTGACACGTGTGTGTGGTACTCTGCGCGAGGAAATTGAAGCCCTGCGCAATGTGGATGATCAGCTCTTGCAGCAATTTGTCCACGAATGGCTGCACCAAATGCGTCAGCTCGGGGCCGTGTATGACCCCGCTATGGACGCCTACCTGGCGGCGAAAGGCAAGGAATACCTGCTCAACCGCATTGTCTGGTTGCCGGGCTACGGCAAGGCCCAGCGACCGCCAGCGGCGGTGACACTGGGGCCGGTCGCCAATAACTTCGAAGCGCTGCTACGGCACAACCGCGATACCTGGTCGATGAGCAAGCTCAAGGAGTTGCTGGGCGGTGACGCCCTGATGATCGCTGCCGAGGCCAGGCAGTTTTTTGTGATTTTACTCGACGGGTTAGCCCGAGCCGGTTGGCTGGTGGAGAAGGAGGCGCAGGGCGAGCCGTTATGGCTGTTAAATCCGGCGCGAATTCTGGTGTCGGCGGTGAACTCACCACAGGCGCAACCGCATTATGGTGTGACCGATCCACGCCGCTTGGTGCCCAGTGAGCATACGGGGTTGTTACCGCGCGATGTGCGTGAAAAGGTCGAGACCTCTTTTATCGAAGGCCACGAACCCTGGGACGTCAACCTGCTGTCGGCCACGCCCACGCTGGAAATGGGTATTGATATCGGTGATCTGTCTTCGGTGTTCTTGTGTTCCGTGCCGCCGGCACAGGCCAACTACCTGCAGCGCATTGGCCGCGCGGGGCGTAAAGATGGCAATGCCCTTGCGGTGACCATTGCCAACGGGGAAAACCACGACCTGTATTTCTACCAGGAACCCCTCGAAATGATGGCGGGCAGTGTCCATACCCCGGGCGTGTTTCTGAAAGCGATCGCTGTGTTGGAGCGGCAGCTTATCGCCTACTGTTTCGACCGTTGGGCGGCTAGCGGTATCGATGAAAGCGCTATTCCCGGCCAGCTGCGCAAGGTGCTGGACAGTGTGGAGAACCAGCGTGAGACCGAGTTTCCCTATACGCTGCTGGCCTTTGTCGGTCGCCACCACGAAGCACTGCTGCGCCGTTTTGAAGATCTGTTCCCGGAGCTGGAAACGGAGGAACGGGATTACCTGGCTGGTTTTATCCGCAGCGATGGAGAGGGGTCGTTAAGCTGGAAGTTGCTTGACCGGCTGACTGAAAAAGTGGAGCTGCGAAAATCACAACTCAAAAAGGCGCAGCAATTGAAAAAAGCGCTGGATCGCCTTAAAACCCAGCCGGAGGATGATGCCACGCGGGAGGAAATCAACGCTGTGGAACAGGAGCGCAGTGCGGTAATGTCACTGCTGTACGCCCTGAATAGCCAGGCGGTGCTGAACTTCTTTACCGACGAGGGCTTGTTACCCAACTACGCTTTCCCGGAAGAGGGGGTGACCCTGAATTCGGTAATACTGCGGCGGCGTTCGAAACAGGACCCAAAATCCGAGGACGCCGCCTATGAGAAGATGCCTTATTCTTTTCAGAGGCCGGCGCAGGCAGCCCTGGGCGAACTGGCTCCGGAGAGCCGCTTTTACGCTGTCAGCCATGTAATGGAAATCGATCAGGTAGACGTTCAGCTATCCCCGGTGGAAATTTGGCGCTTTTGCGACCGCTGTCAATTCAGCGCCCGGGTGGATACTGGTGACCCGCACAGTGCCTGTCCCAAATGTGGCAGCGCGCAGTGGAAAGACAGTGGCCAGCGCCACACGGTGCTGCGCCTCAAACAGGTGTACTCGACGGTTGACGATCGCTACGGGCGTATTGGCGACGACTCCGAACGTCGGGAGCCAACCTTTTTCAATCGGCAGGTACTGGTGGATATTCCCGCCGATGGTCAGGGCGCCAGCTACCGCATCCCGAGCGAAACGCTGCCCTTTGGTTTCGAGTTCCTGCGTCGTACGGTGTTGCGCGAAATCAACTTTGGCCCCGGCGGGGATGACAACCACAGCTTTTCCGTGGCGGGAGTGGTGCGACCGCGCAAAGGATTTCGCATCTGCCGCGAGTGCGGCAAGGTACAGAAAAAGCGTCCTCGCAAGTACGAGCACAACCACGCGTTCACCTGCCGATTGAGAAAGCATCCCGAACAGGAAACCGCAGAGGACTATTTGGATAGCCTCTATCTCTATCGCGAGCTGAACTCTGAAGCCATTCGCATTCTGCTGCCATTGAGTGAAGTGGCGTATTCCGACGAAAAACTGTATTCGTTTGTTGCAGCACTGAACCTGGGCCTCAAACTCTACTTCCGCGGGGACGTGCACCACCTGGAAGTCACCAGCATGCAGGAGCCGCCCAGCGAGGGTAACAGCGAACGGATCTACCTGGTGATTTACGACCGGATTCCCGGCGGGACGGGTTACCTCAAGGAACTGATGCGTGCGCCGGAGAATCTGTTCGAGGTATTGGAATTGGCGCGCAACCAGTTGCGGAATTGCGCCTGTGTGGACGATGTGGATCGCGACGGCTGCTACCGTTGTATTCTGGCCTACCGCAATGCGAGACTGATGCCCACTATCTCCCGCCGGGAGGCTGAGGAATTATTGGGCAGCATTCTGGCCATGCGCGACCAGCTCGAGGCGGTCGATGGACTGAGCAGTATCTCCACCAACGTGTTAGTGGAGAGTAAGTTGGAGCAGCGCTTAATCGACGCATTAACAACGATTCCGGGGGCGACGCGAACCCCGATGCTGATCAATGGTAAAAATGGGCACTTGCTCAGTCTGCCGGGAGATGATGGCCGTCCTATAGCTTGGCATGTGGAGCACCAGGTGATGCTGGGGCCCGAGCAGGGGGTGGCGCTGAACACTCAGGTGGATGTGTTGCTGACACCAGCCCGTGCCGCCGATGCTGAGCAGGTCTTGCCCATTGCGGTGTATACCGATGGTTTGCAGTACCATCACGATATTGTCGCGGACGATGTGTGCAAACGCAGCGCGATTCTCCTCAGCGGGCGCTACCGTGTTTGGACTCTGGGGTGGGATGATTTACCCGCGCCGGGGGTGTTACCAAAACCTCAGGCCGGCGACCTTATGACAAGTCAGGCGCTCGCGCAGCAAAAAATGGATAGCCTCTGGCACCAGCTCGCGCAGCGGACTGGTTGGATACTTCCGGCCATACATGGGCAAAGCAATGGCCACGGTGGTTTTCACTGGTTGGAGCGCCTACTGCGCGCGCCGCGAAAAACCGCGAATGTATTATGCCAACGCTCGACCTATCGCGGCTTCACGGCCTTGAGCCTAGAGCACGCCAAGCAAACCAGCGTTCGACAGAAACTGGTGTACGAACTGGATGAAAATGCCCCGGCATGGGTCCGCGATCGCCTGGAATTGGATTCTGACGCTCACATCCCCGGTGGCTTTGTTGATGCTTTGGGCAACTCCGGTGGCCTGTTGGAGATGACTGTCAGCCTGCCCCTACCCGCTGTACAGACCAATGATCCACAGGCCATCAGCGATGCGATGGCGATACACCTGTGTTTTGACGACCGACAGACCGCTTTGAACGATGAATACCGGGACGCCTGGCGCGCCTTCTGGCATGCCTGCAATCAGTTACAGTACCTGCCGGGATTCAGCTTTTCCACCCGCCAGGCAGTGGCCAGCGGCCGCCTGGACGGCTTGTGGAATGCGTCAGAATCCATACGACAAAGCTATGTCCAGGAGGAGGCATCGGCCGCGCCCCAGGACGAATGGCAGGAGGTATTAGAGACGAGCCTGCTCGACCCTGAGCAGCTGCGGCAAATCGCCTCGCTGGGTTTGCCGTTGCCGGAGGTAGGACTCGACCTAGTCAACCCGGAAGGGGAAGTCATTGTAGATGGCGGCGTGGTCGAACTCTGCTGGCCCGAACAGTGTTGGGCAGTGCTGACGGAAATAGTGGATAACGTACCTTCCCCCTGGCAGGTACTGATTGCCGATGACACGCTCGTGTCTCGATTGACAGAATTGCAAGAACAAGGAGTTCTCTGATGTCGGAAACCCAGGTAGCTATATCGCAGGATTTTTTTACAGCCTTTGCTCAGATCCCACGGGGCAAACAGAAAAAGGTCAATGAGTTCGTCAGTAAGTTTCGAACCAATCCCCGCTCGCCGGGTATCAATTATGAAAAGATCAATGATGCCGCCAGCGCGCAGTACCGATCGGTGCGTATTGACCAAGAATATCGAGGGATAATTTACAAGCCGGAAAAAGGCAATGTCTACCTGATGCTGTGGGTGGACAAGCACGACGACGCATACGATTGGGCGCGGCGCCACCACTGTGAGATCAATCCGCAGACAGGCAGTTTGCAGCTATACGAAGTGCAGCACATCGAAACTCCTGCGGTGCCAGAGACAACTCCCCAGGTGGAGACTGCAGTGCCGACCAAGCCTTTATTGTCACTGCGTGATCGGGAGTATTTGCGCCTGGGGGTTCCCGAACAGCGACTGGATACCGTAAAAGCGTTGACTACTCGGGATCAGTTAGAAGCCATGGAGGCTTCGCTGCCGGTGGAAGCCTTTGAGGCGCTGACGTTCCTGGCGGAGGGCTTGCCCGTAGAGGAAGTCATGGAAGAGTATGCAGTGCCTGACGCCCCTCGAGTGGATACCGAGGACCTGGGGGCAGCATTGCAGCGTTCTCAGTCTCAGCGTCGCTTCCACGTGGTGGAGGACGAACGGGAACTGCAGGCCATGCTCAACGCGCCTCTCGAACAATGGCGGGTATTCCTACACCCGAGCCAGCGCAAGTTGGTGGAGCGTGATTGGAATGGGCCCGTGCGTGTGCTCGGGGGCGCCGGCACCGGCAAAACCGTGGTAGCGATGCACCGTGCACGCTGGCTTGTGCGCAATGTGCTTGGCAAAGACGAACGCCTGCTGCTGACCACCTTCACGCGGAATCTGGCGACGGACATTCAGGCTAATTTGCGAAAAATTTGCTCCAGTGAAGAACTCAAGCAGATTGAAGTAACCAATATTGATGCCTGGGTACATCGCTTTCTGAAGCGTGAAAACCTGCCCGTACGGATTAGTTACCCAGGGCAGGAGGCTTATGACGGCATTTGGCAACGGGCATTGAACTTGGCCGACGCCTCACTGGACCTGCCTGAAACCTTTTATAGCGAGGAGTGGCAGCGGGTAGTATTACCGCAACGGGTCAATACACAGGTGGACTATCTTCGGGCACGTCGAGTGGGTCGAGGGGTGCCTCTGTCTCGCAAACAGCGCGCACAGATCTGGCCCGTATTCGAAGAGATGCGCTTGCAGTTACATCAAAAAGGGCTGGTGACTTCCGAAGACGCTGTCTTTATGGTGTTGGATCTTCTGGAACAGGGAAAAGTGGCGCGCCCTTATCGCGCGGCAGTGATTGACGAGGCGCAGGATTTTGGTATGGAGGCGCTGAAGCTGACTCGCGCGCTGGTTCCGGAGGCGAAGAATGACCTGATGATTGTTGGCGATGGGCATCAACGAATCTACGGCCGCAAGGCCTCACTTAGTCAATGTGATATCAATATTCGTGGACGTGGACGCAAGTTACGCATCAATTACCGCACCACGGAGCAGATCCGGCGCTTTGCCACTGCTGTACTGGAAGGTGTTGACGTGGATGATCTGGACGACGGTAACGATCCCACCACAGGATACCGTTCACTGTTAGATGGCCAGATACCGGTGCTTAAGGGCTTTGACTCCGATTTGGACGAAGCCGAGTGGGTGGCTGGAGAGATACAGAACCTATTGTCCGGGGAGGGCATGCAGCCGCGGGATATTTGCGTGGTTGGGCGCACCGCCAGTCGGATAAAAAAGGTTGAGGAAGTATTGAAACTCCGGAATCTGGAAACCGCCTTCGTCAACCGCGACGCTGCGGATGACTCGGATGTAGCATCCATTCGACTGGCCAATATGCACAGGGTCAAGGGCCTGGAATTCAGGGTGGTATTCATGGTGGGTATACAAAAAGGGGTGGTGCCTTTGGAGTTCGCCATATCGGGAACAGAGGACCCGGTGGAAAAACGTGCACGAGACCTGAATGAACGCGCCTTGCTGCACGTGGCCGGTACTCGCGCGGTCAGTGGTCTCTACGTGAGCTGGGTGGGCACGCCGAGTCCGCTATTGTCGGTCTCATCCTAATACGTATAGCAGTTGTCGGGGCGCCTAGCGCCTCCACTTTAGCTTTGCTGCACGGCGTCAATACTCAGCGATTGCTATTAAGCACTTGATAAATCTTGATTCTTTTTCAAGTTTCCATAGCGAGAAAATTGGGAAGGGGTTGCCCGCTTTTGGGGCAAATTCCCATATTCCTCGAAATTGGCCTGTAAGCCACGCCTGCACTGGACTTGCGCCAATCAATACTTGATTAATTTTGATTCTTTTTCAAATGCTTTTCCTGAAATCAGAGGGCTTTGGACATGATTGCTGCTTAGTTGTGTTGTGGCTCTCAGTCGCCATACTTGATGCCTTCGGGGACTTCATCTACAGTCACCAGTGGAACCCCTGTCGATGGCGATAGAGCACCCCCAGGCCTGCCTGAAGGTTGCTGTACCGAGACACCGGCTCGAGCCTCTACTACATAGTTGAAGCCCCTGCCGACGGCGATGGAGTACCCCCGGTGTAATCCGGGTTCTACTGCACCGAGAAACCGGCAGGGGTTTCCTTCTCGCAGCAACACCCCGGCGCGGTTTAAGACATAAAGCAGGGCCTCCCTGATAGTCTGGTTTACGGTAGCGCTATAGAATTCTCCATAACTTAGTTCATCTCCCATACTTAAATTTCAAATGTTGCGCGGAGCTCTGCCAAGCGCTCAAGGTTTTCGCTCTTGCTCAGCGGTTTGCCTGGTGTATCTGAGGTACACTCCAGCAAAGGAATATCGAATCTCTCACCTGCTTTCAGGCGCTCGCACAGAGCCTCGTAGCGTTCTTTGAATGCCGGGTAGGTCTGCTCGCCAGGCGTTGTCCTCAAGGTGTACCAGTGGCCCTTGCCTGCCCAATAAACCACATTGTGAGACCAGTTAGCACCAAGGGGATCGGTGGCGTTAAGGCACGCTTCTTGGTGGGCTGTGCGCACCTTGGGTACCCCCATTGTGTCCAAGCTGGGCAGGCACAAGCCCCGGAACTGTGGTGCAGTAGGGGGCCACGCCTGGCATTGTTCTACCAGCCTCCCGAGACCATTAGCAATCTGTGCGGGTGTAATCCCCTTCAAGCACTTGGCCCACACGTTCTGAGGGTCTATCTCCTCCCCGTACGAACTGACCCACCGGTGGCCATACATCTGCGTCATTTTCTCCCACAGGTTGATTACTAACTCCCGAGGCAGTCGCTGCGAGCTGCTCCCGTTCTCGCCTGGCGTTTTCGGCGACTCTAGCGGCTGCTGATTTTGGTCGAATAGCTGATTGGTTTGCTGCATAGTTATTACTCACTTTGTTGTGGTTAATTGATTGCGACCTGATCCACTGCCGCTTTACGTTATTGAAAAAGGTGTTCTGCCAAGCTTTTTTGCTTTCGCCTGTCTCCAACCAGTAGGCAACGAACTCTGAGATCTGCTCGGTAATGAACTGGTCGTTGATCCCGTGTTGGATTAGTCGATTTCTGGTTGTCAAATCGGGTTGAAAGTTCGGGTCGATCTGGGTTAACCCTCTCCGCCGTTTTGTCGTCGTAGACTTCGCTAACTTCGGACTGATTACATTTTGCTCTGCCGTATTAGTAGTAGTTGATGGTTCTATTGACGGTTCTAATGACGGTTTGGGTGAACTGTGTTCAGGGTCCCCTTGCTGTCCCGTTCCGGGTCCCCTTGAACGGGATTCAGGGGAGGGTGAACTGTGTTCCGGCTGGGGTGAACCAGCTTCCGGGTGTTTCGCCCTCTCGAAAATAAGGCGGTACAAATTGGATTGCTGAACTCCACCATTTCCAAATCGCCGTTGAATGGATATCAATGAATGTTTAACAGAGGCCATACTTTTGATGGCCCCTCGAACTCCGCGCTCACTCATTCCGCACTTTTTGGCCACCCGGGTGACGCCAGGCCAGCAAAAACCCTCATCGTCGGCGTGATCGGCCAAGGCCAGCAATACAAGCTTTTCACAGTGAGTGAGCCCCTGCTGCTCCCAGGCCCATGAAATTGCTTTAACGCTCACAGCTAAGCCACACTCTTGCGCTGGTCAACCAGTTCACACACCAGTGCCTTAATCTGCTCCTGGCTCTTGCCGGCGACCATGGCGGCAAGCACAGCATCCAGTTCGTGTCGCAAGAAACCTACAGCTCTTCCGCCCAGGGGGATGGGAGGTGGCATCAACCCTTGTTTGATGCGGTTGTGAAGGCAGGTATTGCCGATGCCGAAACGGTCTAGCACCTCGGGACGGCGGTCAATCCGGAACTGATCCGGTTGAATCAAGACGGGTTTGTCGGCAATTTGGGAAACGCGTGATGTTGAAATGTTCATTGGCATTTATTAGCTCCTCAACGAATTAAAACGAGGGGGCACTTTAAACGCACGGGTAGGGTAGTCTGCACGCGTCGCAAGACTTTATGGTTTGATCGCTTATTGTACAAGGCAAAGTGCTGTCGTCTCGGGTGCCAGGCTTACCCCAGCGGGTGAAAAAGAAAGCCAAACGGGTGTAAAGACTTTAGTAAGGGCTTTGGCAACTCCTTTTCTCCTTGGTTAACGGTTGAGTAACGGAAAAGTAACATTCGAAGCGTTACCTTCCCCGGAAACCAGAAGCGACAACAACTTGGGGCTCAGTGAAAAAAAGACAAAAGTCCCTGGCACCACAATAGGATAAGTATCTATTGGAGTGGTATGCCCGAAATGGTGCGACCTATAATGAATTAGGCGATGAGTGTTTGGCAGAGAATCTATGACACGGTCAACGAGCCGGAAGGCAGTGAGATTTGCCCTTGGGTCTCCAGAGAAGCCATTCACTGGAGTTTGGCGATTTTGGAGTCAGGGTGACGAAGTATATATCGCAGAGCGCTCAGGACTGCGTCACTTTAAGGTAAGCTTGCACTCAAGCGGCAAATTTAGAGCCAAAGTTGGTAATTATGTGCATCACCTTTTACCTCCAAGACCACTACAAGATGGCACCAAACATGGGCCTATTTTGATATTCCCTGGCTATAGATCGGAAAATGAGCTTGAGAAACCTGAAGAACTGTTTGATACGGATATAAAGTGGATGCCTGCGCCAGGGCCTGATTTTATGTTAAAGGTTGCCCCCATATTTGGCGCCAGTATTCCCTCATCACCGATAAACAACTGGACCAAAGCCATAGGAGCTCAGTCCCTTCGTAATGGTTCCTATTGCTGGCTTGAAGCTCGAATGGAATTAATTACAGAGCCGGTTAAAATCAAGAGTCAGGAATTAAGGGAGCAGTTAAAAATTAACTATACGGGCGATGAGTTAGAGGCTGGGCAGGCTTCATTCGTATATATGGAGCAAGATAAGAAGACTGGAATTAGCAGTATATTGGTTGTACCTACAGACGCAGACAATTGGGCGCGTAGCGATTCTTGATGCCCCTACTGCTCGAGGTGTGGCGTCAAGGGGTTGCTGTGACCTTTATCTTTTATCGATGGCCCCCTAGTGCCCCCCATGTCACTAATATCAATTTATTTCGAGAGCGACTAATCGCCAGCACGTGAGTCAGCTCAAACCTCATATATTGCCGGTTTGGGCATTGGCGTTTTTGGTGGGCGAACCGGCGAGGAATTTAATTGAATGCCCCGGAATTGAACCTAATCCATAACCGGTAGGAATAGTATTCTGGCGCATATTTCATTTGTGCCGTATTTTGCATGTAGGCCCTGCTCTCAAAGGGTTAGAGCAAATCAGCACTTGATAAATTTTGATTTTTTTCAAGTTTTGGTGAGCCGTGCGGAGGATGGGGCTGGGCAGCTTGATGCGCCTCCTGGCCACTTGTCCGTTACTCTGAGGCAAACATGTCGCCAATATTCAGTTAAAAAGGCTTTCCCAAAGCCTTTGCGAAAGCCTTCCACAAAGCCTTTCACAGAGCATTGGTGAAAGCCTTTCGCTAACACTTCAAAGCTCCTTTGACTTTGTCTGTGGACATAGGTATCGCCTTAACTCCTCCGGCGCCTATGCCTTCGCTTGATTGTGGTTGTAGTGGTCGAAAATGAGCCGGACTACTCATGATAAATCTCGATTTCTCCAGAGCACTACTGTGCAGCTCCAGTTACAGCCAGGTAATGCCGCTGTTCCAACTGCCCAAAATGCAGAGTGGTGAAGAATGTCATCTAAACGGATGGCGGTCAGGCCGAAGCCGCTATATCTGGCCTGACGCTGTTATTAAATTAATTTACAGCCCTCAGGGCCTTGGTGCCCGCCGCCATACTCATATTGCCAGTGGCGGCTTGCTCGATATGCTCGCTCCACCAGTTCATCATCACCCGGCGGCGCTCCAGGTATTCGGCGCGGTTGTAGGCGGCCCGGACATCGTTGCTGTCGACATGTGCCAGCGCCGCTTCAACTACATCGGGATCAAACCCTTGTTCGTTGAGTGTGGTGCTGGCCAGAGCCCGCAAGCCGTGCGCTACCAGCATATCCTTAAAGCCCATGCGCTTAAGGGCCATATTGGCAGTTTGGGCATTGGCGTGTTTGGTGGGGTCCCTATCAGCCGGGAAGATATGCTCGCGGTGGCCACTCAGGGGCCGCATAACCTCCAGTAAGGCTATGGCCTGTGGCGACAGCGGAACTGTGTGGGGGCGCTTTTTCTTCATTCGCTCGGCAGGGATGTGCCAGAGCTTGCCTTCCAGGTCGATTTCTTCCCAGCGAGCCCCTGCAGCCTCACTGGGGCGCACCATGGTATTGAGCTGCCACTCGATCAGGCAGCGGGTAGTTCGTTTAATACTGGCGGTGTGTAGCGCCTGCATCAGCTCCTGCAGTTGAGCCGGTTTCAGGGTGGGCTGGTTCTTCTTGGCCGGGGCTTCAAAGGCGTGTCGAATGCCGGCCAGAGGGTTGGCGTCGAGCATGCCGGTATTGACGGCGTAGGTCATGACTTCATTGAGCCGCTGAGTCACGCGCTTGACGGTTTCCAGGGCCCCTTTGGCGGCCACCGGTTTGAGTGCTGCAATCGCGGCTGGGGCTTTGATCTCGGTGATGGGGACCTTGCCCAGCTCCGGCACGATATAACGCTCCAGGGAGCGGATAATGTCTTCGGCATAGCTGGGGGTGACTTTGGTCTTTTTCACGGCGAACCACTGCCGGATGGCCCGCTCTAGGGTGTTGTCGTTGAGGCGGCGTTCCTGCTGCTCCTGCTCCTCACGGTGCTTCTTGGGGTCGATGTTTTGGGCCAGCAGTTCCCTGGCGCTCTCGCGGCGTCTTCTGGCCTCTGCCAGCGAGACGGCGGGGAAGGCGCCAAAGCCGATGTGAGTGCGCTTGCCGGTGTAGGGGACGGCATATCGGAATAGCCAGGATTTGGCCCCGGTCGGCTTTATCCGCAGGAAGAGCCCCTCGCCATCTGGCTTTAGGTACTCTTTGGCCTGGGGTTTGGCCTGTTTTACCTCGGTCGCGGTTAGCGGTTTGACGATTCTTGGCACGTGAAATTCCTTTTATGGCACACCGGTTTGTTGGATTTGGCTGCGGTGTGCCTTCCAGTGTACCAAAAAATCGAGAATTTAGAAGAATCTTCGCGAATGCCAGAGGATACAAAAAAGCCGCAACCCCTTACGTGGTGCGGCTTTCGTGGATTTTGGAGAGTGTTGCTGAATGTGTATCTGGTGGAGCCGGGGGGAGTTGAACCCCCGTCCGTCAGCACTCCGCCATAGGCTCTACATGCTTAGATCCACCTGTTGATTTAGCGAATTACAGCCCGGTGGGCAAGACGTAAAACGCGATCCTGATTAAGATTTAGCTGATCCACCCCAGGCAGGCTTCACGGCGATCCAGTTCTATTTGACAGTCAGTAGCGCGGTACTGGCACCTTACTAAAGACCGCTAGCGGAACTATGCCACTAGGTAGTGCTTTTCGGACTGCTTACGCAGCCAGAGCGGCACCGTAGTTGTCGTCGTTGGCAACTAATAAAATGCAGCTTTGGATTTACGTGATTGGCTACCCTCACGACATGCACCTAAGGTTTTGTCACCGGCGTCGAATCCAAGTCGGCCCCTTAGAGCGGGTATTGTAACCCACATTGAAGAGATGGGGGTAACTTTAATGTAATCAAGGCCTTGCTGGCACTTTTTTGAGCAAACTCTCGACCCGAGGGTCAGACCAGGCTCTGTACGAAAGCCGCCAGGATAAACAGCGGGCACAAAATCCGCACATAGGGCGGCCAGATCTTCCAGAAGAGGGTGCTTTCGATCTCCGGGTGGCCCTGTTTCAGCTCCTTCAACAGCTTGTTCCGGCTCATGATCCAGCCGGCGAATATGCACAGCATGACGCCCAGCAGGGGCTGGCTGTATTTGGTGGTCAGGTCCACCACAAAGTCGAACAGGGTGGCGAAGTTAAAGATAATCAGGGTGCTGACCCCGAAAATAATGCAGCCGATCACAAAGGTGGCTTTGCGACGCGGGGCGCCGGTTTTTTCCACCGCAAGGGAGACGGGCACTTCCAGCATGGAGATGGAGCTGGTGAGGGCGGCGATGCTCATCAGGACAAAAAATGCCAGGGCCACAAAGGTACCGGCACCGCCCATGGTTTCAAACAGGGCTGGCAGCACCTGGAAGATCAGGCCGGGGCCGGCGATCAGGTCACCGCCTTCGGTAAAGATCTGGGTGCCGTGGTGCTGGGCCACGTACATGGCGGGGATGATCAGCAGGCCGGCGGTAAAGGCGATGCTGGCGTCAATCACCGTCACCATGGCGCCCAGCTTGGGCAGGCTCTCTTCTTTGCTGAGGTAGGAGCCGTACACCAGCATGGTGCCCACGCCGAGGCTGAGGCTGAAGAACGCCTGGCCCATGGCGTTGATGATCAGTTTGGGCTCCAGGGCGGCGCGCATGTCCGGCAACAGGTAAACCTCGAGGCCCTCTTTGGCGCCCGGCTGCAACAGCACGTAGACAATCAACAGCAGTAACAGGCCAATCAGGGTTGGCATTAATCGCGTCGACCATTTTTCGATGCCGTTTTCCACCCCGGCGCCGATAATCCAGATAGTAAGCCCGGCGAACAAGGCGCAGGTGATCAGGTTGCGGGAGAGGCTGTCAGCGGTGAGCCACTGGGCGAAGTCGTTGGCGCCCAGTAGCAGCGCCATGGGTTCTACCAGGTAGGCAAACATCCAGCCGGCGACAATGGCGTAAAAGCTGAGGATCAGGCTGGCGACCATCACCCCGTAGTAGCCCACCCCGGCCCCGAGGCGGCGCAGGCCGGTTTTTTCACTCAGGCTGCTGAGGGCGGTCACTACGTTGGCGCGGGCGTAGCGGCCGATGGTGAGTTCGGCCATCAGTGCCGGGTAGGCCAGCAGGAAGGCGAGGATAAAGTACATCATCACAAAGGCGGCGCCGCCATTGCTTGCTGTTTCTGTGGGGAAGCCCCAGATATTGCCCAGGCCCACGGCGGAGCCGGCGGCCGCCATTACAAAACCCAGTTTGGAGGAAAACTGTCCCCGAGGTGCGCTCATAGTCGATCCCGCTGTTATGGTTGTATCCGAATCGTTTTAGTTGTAACGGATTGTACTTGAGCGGTGAGCAATAAGGAACGGGGATTAGTGCGGTCTTAAAGGGAGCGTTGCATGGCCCGGCAGATGTCGGGCCAAGGATATAAAGGCCTGGTGGAGACCGCGTGGCCTAGCGGTGGTCGTGGGAAAGGATGCGCTGCTTCTGGCGGTTCCAGTCGCGCTCTTTTTCGGATTCCCGCTTGTCGTGGGTCTGCTTACCTTTACCCAGGGCAATGGCGCATTTCACCAGGTGGTTTTTCCAGTAGAGGGCGGTGGCGACGGCGGTGTAGCCCTTTTGCTCCACACCCTGCTGCAGTTTGGCAATCTCCTTGCGGTTGAGCAGCAGTTTGCGCGGTCGGCCGGGTTCGGTCACAAAGTGGGTGGAGGCGCAGCTCAGCGGCTGGATCTGTGCGTTCAGCAGCCAGGCCTCGCCGTTTTTAATATGTACGTAGGTGTCGGTGAGCTGCACCTTGCCCTCGCGCAGGCTTTTCACTTCCCAGCCCTGCAGGACCAGGCCCGCCTCGATTTTATCGGACAGCGTATAGTCAAACCGCGCGCGTTTGTTTTGCGCGATGGTGTTGTCGAGTTGTTTCTTTTTTTGCTTCTTCGCCATGCGGCGGATTATAGCCATAAGCCGCTTTGGGGGATATAGCCATAAGCTGCTTTTGAAGAAATAGCCCTAAGCCGCTTTTGAAGAAATAGCCCTAAGCCGCTTTTGAAGAAATAGCCCTAAGCCGCCTTTGAATAAATAGCCATAAGCGCTATTGGAGAAATGTCCCAAAGCGGCTTTTAATGGGTTGCTCGACAGGCTTGGCTGTCAATTGCCGTTAAGCTTGCCGATCACATCGACGGCAAAGAACTTCAGCAGCACGGTATTGAGGAACACCAGCCCCAGAATCACCGGCACAAATGTGCGCAGGGCGGTGTTGACATAACGCTCAAACAGGGTGCCGCCAAAACCGGGATTGCCGGTTTCCAGCTCTTCATCAAAGTGCGCTTTTTTCCAGCGGTAGCTCACCAACAGGCAGATGATCAGACCGTTGAGCGGCAGGATGGTGTCGTAGAAGATGTCCACGATCAGGTCGAACAGGGAGACCTCGCGGCCGCCGTAACTCAGCAGGCTGGTCAGGAAATCCACGCGGCCAAAACTCAGGGTGCAGGCCAGGGCAAAAATCAGCATGGTGATGCCGAGCATCTTCAGGGACTTTTTGCGGTCGTAACCCAGCTCGTCCATGGTGCCGGACACAGGTACTTCAATAATGGAGACCAGCGAGGTGAGGGCGGCAAAAAATACCAGCAGGAAGAAGACGCCCGCTACCAGGCTGGCGCCAACGTAGCCGACGGATGCCTGCATGGCGAGGAAGATTTTGGGCAGAAAGGTAAAGATCAGTGCCACCGAGCTGTCGGAGAGTTCTTCCGGGTTGGTGTCGGGATTAAAGCTGAAGATCGCCGGCAGGATCAGCAGGCCGGCAATAAAGGCCACGCTGGTGTCGCAGATGGCCACCATTTTGGCGGCGCCGGGAATGTCGTTGGCCTTGTCCATGTAGGAGCCGTAGGTGATCAGGATGCCCATGCCCAGCGAGAGAGAGAAAAACGCCTGGCCCAGGGCGCTGTTGACCACCTGCGGGGTGATCTTGCTCAGGTCGGGAATCAGGTAGAACTTCACACCGGCCAGGGCGTTATCCTGGAACAGCACAAAAATCACCAGACCTACCAGCATGATAAACAGCGAGGGCATCAGTATCTTGGCGGCGCGTTCAATCCCCTCTTGCACACCGTGGGTGAGGATATAACCGACAATGCCTGTCACCAGCAGTAGGTAGACAAACACCGCGTTGCTGTTAATAAAGGTACCGAAGTAACTGCCATCGGCGAGGGTGTCCAGGTTCCCCGTCACAATCGCGCCGAAGTAACCCAGCACCCACACGGTGATTACGGCGTAGAACACAGCGATCATGTAGGGAGTGATCAGCGACAGCCAGCCGCCGATGGGCCAGAGTTTGCTGCCGTTGGCAAAGTGTTTGTAGGCACCGAGGGGGTTGCGGCGGCTCTGGCGCCCGGCGGCCAGTTCCGCCAGCATGACCGGCAGGCAGATCAGGAACACAAACAGTGCGTAGATAAAGAGGAAGGCGGCCCCACCGTTTTTCGCCGCGTTGACAGGAAAGCCCACCAGGTTGCCGATGCCCACTGCAGAGCCAGCGGCGGCAAGAATAAATCCCAAGCGTGATCCAAATTGTTCTCTGTTGGTATCCATAATGGTTCCGTTTGTTGTCTTTATCTGTCGTGTTCCGTGCGCCTATAGCGGCATTGCCGATAATCTATAGCTGTTTAACAGGTAAACAGCTCCCCCTCAGGGCGCCACGGTCGTGATACTATCAAGTTTGCAGTTGGCTTAGCAGTCCGAAATTACTAGAATTTGCGGCTTTTTACGATTTCAGCATGAGGATGGCCTGCCGTGGCCCAAATTGAGCGCAGCGCCCTGGTGGCCTATTCGGCCCAGCAGATGTTTGATCTGATTAATGATGTTGAGGCCTATCCCCAGTATATGGATGGCTGTGTCGGCGCTACCGTGTTGCATTCGTCCCCTGAGGCGTTGGAGGCGCGGCTTCAGTTGAGCAAAGCGGGCATTACCCAGAGCTTTGTCACTCGCAACCAGTTGGAGCCGCCGCACACCATGACCATGCAGCTGGTGGAGGGGCCCTTTTCCCGCTTTGAAGGGGTGTGGTCCTTCAAAGCGCTGGCGGAGGATGCCTGTAAGGTACAGCTGCAGATGGATTTTGAGTTTGCTAACAAGGTGTTGGGACTGGCCGCCAGCAAATGGTTTGAGTCCATGGCCAGCAGCCAGGTGGACGCGCTCTGTGTGCGGGCCAAGGTGATCTACGGCTAGGCGCCCGGTGGCTCAAGGGCTGAAGCGCCAAACCTATAGAGAGAAGGTGTACGGATGTCGGATACAGAATTGATGACGGTGGAGGTGGCCTACGCGTTGCCCCACAAGCAGCAAATTATTGAAGTCCTGGTGGAGCCGGGTACCACGGCGTTTCAGGCGGCGGAGCGCTCGGGCATTGCCGAGGTGTTTCCGGAGATCGATCTGGAGACCGCCAAAATGGGACTGTTTGGCCAGGCGCTGGGGACCAAGGGTCTGAAGCCCGCCAGGGAGCATGTGTTGCACCCGGGGGATCGAGTGGAGATCTATCGCCCGCTGATTGCCGATCCCAAGGAGGCGCGACGCAAGCGGGCGGAAAAGGCCGCCAGCGCCTAGTACCCCTGGCAAGAGCGCGGTGTTATTCTGTGGCTACGTCTGGATTGGGGACAAAATCCCCGGCGATATGGGTGAGGATGTCGCCCTCAAAGAACACGGTAATGCGCTCTTTGGTCTCTTTGCCGTCGGGATGGCGCTTGCTGTAGAAGTAGTCCCAGCGGTCCTGGTTAAAGGGGTCGGCAATCAGCGGCGTGCCCAGTACAAATCGCACCTGGCGCTTGGTCATGCCAGGCTTGAGCTGGTCGACCATCTCCTGGGTGATGATGTTGCCCTGTTGGATCTCAATTTTGTGGACGCCCGGAAACTGGAAGTAGGAACAGCCGGCCAAACTGGCCAGGGCGATCAGCGCCAAGAGGGTGCGACAGGCTTTTTGCATAGCAGGGGTTCCACAAGTTAAATCGAACGGGGATAATACCTGATCTGGATTAACACTGAGAAGGGCTTAGGGGAATAAAATGGCAGTTGAAAACCAGGAATTACGCAAAGCGGGCCTCAAGGTCACTCTGCCGCGAGTCAAAATCTTGCAGATTCTCGAGTCCTCCGAGCAGCGCCACCTGAGTGCGGAAGAAGTCTACAAAGCCCTGATGGAGGCGGGCGAGGATGTGGGGCTGGCCACTGTGTACCGGGTATTGACCCAGTTTGAGAGCGCCGGGCTGGTGGTGCGCCACAACTTTGACAGCGGCCACTCAGTGTTCGAGATTGCCAAAGGGGATCACCACGACCATATGGTGTGTGTAGAGACCGGCAAGGTGATTGAATTCCACAACGACGAAATCGAAGCCCTGCAGGAGCGTATTGCCGCCGAACACGGCTATGAAATCACCGGTCACAGCCTGGTGCTTTACGTCAAGCCCAAATCCCAGTAAAACGTCTGCTGTCGCATATCTGCCTCCGGCGGGTGTGCCCCTCCATAAAGATACAATAATCAACAAAAGGCGATGAAGTACTGCTATGAGCGATAAGCCGCAACAACTCAATATCAATATTGTGCAACTGGTGAACCTGGCCTGTAACCTGCTGCACCAGGGCTTTTTAAAGCAGCCCAAGGACAAGGCCAAGGCCTTGCTTAAGGAACTGAAAAACGGCAAGCGGGTGAAGATGGGCAACCTCACCATCGGCGACAAACTGGAAGTGCCCCTGCACCTGGAGCTGGATTACAGCGAGTTCCGCGGTGGCTTTAACTTCCCGGCCTTTGAAGCCGCGCTGCGGGCCATGCTGCAGCGCATCAGCGTGCAGCTCAAGCGCAAAAAAGACCTGAATATCCTCACCAATGAGGAGCAGGGCAGCGCCCTTGTCCACTTGCCCGGTGTGATCCAGTCCCAGGACGGTCGCTACAATGTGTTGGTAATGTCGTTTGAGATGGGCAATCCCAAGCAGATCGGCATTCGGGTGATGTTTGTGGACCCGGACCAGTACGAGCAGTTAAAACCTGAAGCCGATCAGGTGGCGGAGGGTGACGACACCGAGGACAACGGCGAAGGCAGTCAGGCCTGAGGCCAAAGGGGCGCTAGGCGCCCGCCAGCATCTCTTCCGCGTGTGCCCGGGATTGGGTGGTGATTGCCGCCCCGCCCAGCATGCGCGCAATCTCTTCCACTTTCTGTTCCCCTGCCAGTGGCACCAGTGTCGACTGGGCTGACTTTTTGCTGGCCTGTTTTTGCACCAGCAGGTGTTGATGGCCTTTGCTGGCCACCTGCGCCAGGTGGGTGACGCAGATCACCTGACCCTTTTCCCCCAGCTGGCGCAGCAGCTGGCCCACGGTGTCTGCCGTGGCGCCACCGATTCCCACATCCACCTCGTCAAATACCAGGGTGGGGGTGGTGGAGGTTTTGGCGGTCACCACCTGGATGGCCAGGCTGACCCGGGACAGTTCGCCACCCGAGGCCACTTTGGCCAGCGCGCGGGCCGGCTGACCGGGATTGGTGCTGATCAGAAATTCGACCTCTTCCAGGCCGTAGCGGCCGGGATTGTCGCGGCAGTCGCTCAGATTGACGTCCAGCCTGGCGGTGCTCATGGCCAGGTTCGCCAATTGTTTGTTGACCGCGCGGGCCAGTTTGGTGGCGGCTGTCCGGCGTTTGGCCGAGAGTTCTTCCGCCTGGTTGCGGTAGTCCGCCTCCCGTTGTGCCACTTGCTGTTCCAGAGCGTCCAGCTGGGCATCGCCGCCGCTCAATTGGGCCAGTTCCTGGCTCAGGCTGGCGTGAAACTCGGTCAGCTCGGCGGGCTGCAGTCGGTGCTTGCGAGCGATGTCGTAGATGGCGGACAGGCGCAGCTCCACCTCCTGCAGGCGTGCTGGGTCCATGCTGAAGCTGTCGATATGGCGTTCGATCTCCCGCTGGGCCTCTTCCACCTGGATCTGGGCGTTGCCCAGCAGTTGTTCCGCTTCTTTTAAGGCCTCGGTTTTTTCCGGCATCTCCGCCAGTAGGTGCAGGGCCTTGTGCAGGGCGTCCTGCAGGCTCTGCTCTTCGGTGCCACACAGCGCGGCCAGCTGATGGCTGTTGCGCAGGATGCTCTCGGCGTTGGCCAGGGTTTTCTGTTCGGCTTCCAGCTGCTCCAGCTCGCCCGCTTCAAGCCCCAGCTGGTCCAACTCCTGCACCTGGTAGCTCAGCAGCTGGTAGCGGGCGCTGAGCTCCTCGGCGTTGTCGCGCAGCTCGGTAAAGCGGGCCAAGGTCTGCTGCCAGCTGTTATAGGCGCTTTTGACCGCTTGGGCCAAGTCCTGGCTGCCGCCAAACTCGTCCAATAGCCGGCGGTGGGTGTCCTTTTTTAACAGCGACTGGTGTTCGTGCTGGCTGTGAATATCGATCAGCATTTCGCCCAGGGTGCGCAGCTGGGTGAGGGTGGCCGGTTTGCCGTTGATATAGCCGCGGGAGCGCCCCTCCTTGGTCACTACCCGGCGCAGGATGCACTCTCGAGCGTCTTCTTCCTGTTCGAGGTCGTGCTCCTGCAACCAGCGGCGCGCCTTGGTTATTTTCGCCAGGTCAAAGGTGGCGTGAATATCGGCACGGGCGGCGCCGGTGCGTACCCGCTCGCCGTCGGCCCGGTCCCCCAGGGCCTGGCCGAGGGCCCCCAGCATAATGGATTTACCGGCGCCGGTTTCACCGGTGATGGCGGTCATGCCGGGGCAGATTTCCAGGTCCAGTGATTCGACCAGGGTAAAGTTCTGGATGCTGAGATGAGTAAGCACCGTGGCGTCCCTTTTATCCCATTTATTTGAAAGTATGGTTGTTTATACAGTATTTTTTGCGGGATTTATACCCTTGAATGTTGCCTGCCTGCCCCCATATAGGCGGTTATTGATTGTGCCCCACGTTTTTTGGGGGCTTAACCCGAAACCGCTTTAAATACAGATCGACTATTGAGACGGAGTGTAGCGTGTCAGACGAGCAGCAAACCCCCGCTGAAAATGCTGAAAACCCAGAACAGCCGGATACCCAGGCAACCACCGATGAGGCGGCTGCGGCCGACACCGACGCGGGTGCCGCGGAGGGCTCTGATGCCCAGGCGCAAATCGATAGCCTGACTGCACAACTGGAAGAAGCCAAGAGTCAGGCTCTGCGCGCCCAGGCCGACGCCCAAAACGCCCGCCGTCGCGCCGAGCAGGATGTGGAAAAAGCCCACAAGTTTGGCCAGGAAAAGATTATCAGTGACCTGCTGCCAGTGGTGGACAACCTGGAGCGGGCGCTGCAGGCGATCGACGCTGACAACGAGGCCTTCAAAGCGGTGATCGAGGGTATTGAGCTGACCCACAAGTCGTTTGTCGACAGTCTGAAGCGCCACAAGGTGGAAGTGGTGAATCCGGAGGGCGAGCCCTTTGACCCGCAGCTGCACCAGGCCATGTCCATGGTGGAGAATCCCGACGTGGAGCCCAACACCGTGATCAACGTGTTCCAAAAGGGTTACACCCTGCACGGCCGCCTGGTGCGTCCGGCGATGGTGGTGGTGTCCAAGGCGCCGGCCTAGGCAACGCATTGATCCAGTGCAAACCCTGGCCCTGGGGTTTGCAAAAGCGGATAAAACCAGGGTTGAAATTCAACCATCAGGGCCAATATAGAAAACACTGGCGTTAAAACGCACCCGAATGACCTGCCGACCCGTCCAGGCCTAATAGACGGCGGCTTATGCACAGTATTCACTGACAGTTTTTGGAGATAACTCACATGGGTAAGATCATTGGCATTGACTTGGGAACCACCAATTCCTGTGTTTCTGTCCTCGAGGGCGACAAGCCCAAGGTAATTGAAAACGCTGAGGGCGATCGCACTACCCCTTCCATTGTGGCATTTACCGATGATGCGGAAGTGCTGGTTGGTCAGAGCGCCAAACGTCAGGCCGTGACCAATCCCCACAACACCCTGTTTGCGGTCAAGCGTCTGATCGGCCGCAAGTTCAAGGACGATGTGGTACAGAAAGATATCTCCATGGTGCCCTACAAAATCGTAGCTGCTGAGAATGGTGATGCCTGGGTAGAAGCCAAGGGCGAGCAGAAGGCGCCGCCGCAGATCTCTGCTGAAGTGCTGAAAAAGATGAAGAAAACCGCCGAGGACTACCTGGGCGAAACCGTGACCGAAGCGGTGATTACCGTACCCGCTTATTTCAACGACAGTCAGCGTCAGGCCACCAAAGACGCCGGCAAGATTGCCGGTCTGGACGTCAAGCGCATTATCAATGAGCCGACCGCGGCGGCCCTGGCCTACGGTATGGACAAGGCCAAGGGTGATCACACTGTGGCCGTTTACGACCTGGGTGGCGGTACCTTCGATATCTCCATTATTGAAATCGCCGACGTCGACGGTGAGCACCAGTTCGAAGTGCTGTCCACCAATGGTGACACCTTCCTGGGCGGTGAGGACTTTGACCTGCGCCTGATCGAGTACCTGGCGGCGGAGTTCAAGAAAGAGAACGGCATCGACCTGCACAATGATCCGCTGGCCCTGCAGCGTCTGAAAGAGGCCGCCGAAAAGGCCAAGATCGAGCTGTCTTCCAGCCAGCAGACTGAAGTGAACCTGCCGTATATCACCGCCGATGCTACCGGTCCCAAACACCTGGTGGTGAAACTGACCCGCGCCAAACTGGAGTCTCTGGTGGAAGAGCTGGTGACCCAGTCCCTGGGTCCGGTTAAAACCGCTATTGCCGATGCCGACCTGTCTGTGGGCGATATTGATGACGTGATTCTGGTGGGTGGTCAGACCCGTATGCCCATGGTGCAGCAGAAAGTGGCCGAGTTCTTCGGCAAAGAGCCGCGCAAGGACGTTAACCCGGACGAGGCGGTTGCTATCGGTGCGGCCATCCAGGCTGCGGTGCTGTCCGGTGACGTGAAAGACGTGCTGCTGCTGGATGTGACCCCGCTGACCCTGGGTATCGAAACCATGGGTGGTGTGGCGACACCGCTGATCGAGAAGAACACCACCATCCCGACCAAGAAGTCCCAGATCTTCTCCACCGCAGAAGACAACCAGACTGCGGTGACCATTCACGTGGTGCAGGGCGAGCGCAAGCAGGCGGCCCAGAACAAGTCCCTGGGTCGTTTCGACCTGGCTGACATCCCGCCGGCCCAACGCGGCATGCCGCAAATTGAAGTGACCTTCGACATCGACGCCAACGGTATTCTGAACGTCGGCGCCAAAGACAAGGCTACCGGCAAGGAGCAGTCCATTGTGATCAAGGCCTCGTCCGGTCTGTCCGATGACGAGATCGACCAAATGGTACGCGATGCGGAAGCCAACGCCGAAGCGGACAAGAAGTTCGAGGAGCTGGTGGGCGCCCGCAACACCCTGGAAGGCCTGATCCACGCCACCCAGAAGACCCTGGAAGAGGCAGGCGACAAGGCTACCGATGAGGAGAAATCCGCCATCGAAGCTGCGATCAAGGAAGCTGAGGAAGTCGTCAAAGGCGATGACAAAGATGCCATTGATGCTGCTACCACCAAGCTGACTGAAGCCTCCAGCTCGCTGGCCCAGAAGCTGTACGCCGAGCAGGCCGCCCAGGCCCAGGCCGGCGCGGAAGGAGCCCAGGCCGGTGCGGAAGGAGCCCAGGCTGACAGCGGTGCAGAGGAAGGTGTAGTAGACGCCGAGTTTGAAGAAGTCAAAGACGACAAGTAAGTCTTTTGGCTGAGCCGCCTATTATCGCCGCGGGTGAAGCCCTGCCCGCGGTGATAGGGCGGCAGCTCCAAGCACTGGTTTTTGCGCGCGGCCGACGAGCCGCGTTTTGCCGTTTAAAAAGAACGCCTTTTTATCAAGTACATAGAAGCTAAACCGTATGTCCAAACGCGATTATTACGAAATCCTTGGGGTCGACCGCGACGTATCCGAAAAAGACCTGAAAAAGGCTTATCGCCGTGTGGCGATGAAGTTCCATCCGGACCGCAATCCGGATGACAAGGACGCGGAAGAGAAATTCAAAGAAGCCAGCGAGGCCTACGAGATTCTCTCCGAACCCCAAAAGCGTGCGGCATACGACCAGTACGGTCATGCCGGTGTGGACGCCCAGGGCGGTATGGGCGCCGGGGCTGGCGGTTTTGGCAGCTTCAGCGATATCTTCGGCGATGTGTTTGGCGATATCTTTGGCGGCGGCGGTGGTGGCCGCGGTCGCGGTGGTCCGGCCCGCGGGGCGGATCTTCGCTATACCCTGGATCTGGAACTGGAGGACGCGGTACGTGGCACCACGGTCAAGATCCGTGTTCCCACCCTGGTGACCTGCGAGCCCTGTGGTGGTTCCGGCGCCAAGGCCGGTTCCAAACCCACCAGCTGTACCACCTGCGGTGGTATCGGTCAGGTGCGGATGCAGCAGGGCTTCTTCTCCGTGCAGCAGACCTGCCCCAGCTGTCGCGGTAAGGGCTCCATCATTTCCGACCCCTGTACCTCGTGTCACGGCCAGGGTCGGGTGGAAGAGACCAAAACCCTGTCGGTCAAGGTGCCGCCCGGCGTGGATACCGGTGACCGCATCCGCCTGGCGGGTGAGGGTGAGGCCGGTGCCGACGGCGGTCCCAGCGGTGACCTCTATGTCCAGGTCGCGGTGCGCGAGCACGATATTTTTCAACGCGATGGCAAAAACCTCTACTGCGAAGTGCCGGTGGGTTTTGTGGATGCCGCACTGGGGGGCGAGCTGGAAGTGCCGACCCTGGATGGCCGCGTCAAACTGAAAGTGCCGCCGGAGACCCAGACCGGCAAATTGTTCCGCCTGCGCGGTAAGGGTGTGGCGCCGGTGCGCGGCGGCGCGCCGGGCGATCTGCTGTGCCGGGTGGTGTTGGAAACCCCTGTCAATCTGACCCACAAGCAAAAAGAGCTGCTCAAGGAGTTTCAGGCCTCGGTTAAGGGCGATAAGCACAGTCCTCGCCAGAGCAGCTGGTTTGAGGGCATGAAAAACTTCTTTGGCGACATGAAAATCTAAAAGGACCCCTCAATGACAACACGTATCGCTGTAACCGGTGCCGCCGGGCGCATGGGCAAAACCCTGATCGAAGCCGTTGCGCTGGCCGAGGGTGCCGAACTGACGGCTGCCATTGAGCGTCCCGAAAGCTCCCTGCTGGGGGCGGATGCCGGCGAGCTGGCCGGACTGGGTAAAAACGGTGTTACCGTGGTGGGCGACCTGGCCCCGGTGATCGACGACTTTGACGTGCTGATTGACTTTACCGCGCCCGTTGCGACCCTGGCCAATGCCAAGGCCTGTGCAGCGGCGGGCAAGAAGATGGTGATTGGCACAACCGGCTTTACGCCGGAGCAGGAAGCGGAGCTGCTGGCCCATCAGGACCAGACGGCACTGTGTAAGGCGGCCAACTTCAGCACCGGGGTGAATGTCTGTCTGACCCTGTTAAAACAGGCGGCCCAGACCCTGGGTGACGACTACGATATCGAGATCTACGAAGCACACCACCGCCATAAAGTGGACGCCCCTTCCGGCACCGCGCTGGCTATGGGTGAGGCGGTGGCCGAAGGGGTTAACCGCAACCTGCGCGAGGTGGCCATCTACGGCCGCGAGGGCCAGACCGGCGCACGCCAGCGCGAAACCATCGGTTTTGCCACTGTGCGCGGCGGCGACGTGGTGGGAGATCACACGGTGATGTTTATGGCCGATGGTGAGCGGGTGGAGATCACCCACAAGGCCTCCAGCCGGATGTCCTTTGCCCGCGGTGCGGTGCGAGCCGCCAGCTGGGTGGCTGCCAAAGAGACAGGCCTGTTTGATATGCAGGATGTGTTGGGGCTGAGTTAAGTCCCGACCGATTATTGTACTTGAAAACCCCGGGCCGTCTGTGCGGCCCGGGGTTTTTCTCGTTTGGGGATTGTCTTTTCAGGAGGGTGTGTTCAAAGGATGATTTAGGTGCCATAATTGGAGAAACAACGCCTGGAGGCTATGCTCATTGGTAGGGCAATTGCTACGGTTTTGCTTCGAACCATTGCAGCGGAGCGGTAGACAGAGGGTTTAACACCACCGGCTTGGATATGAGCGGCTAAGCGGAAACCGCTCGCAATAACGATCAAGAAAGAAAAGGTGCGAGGTGTGGCAATGCGCAGCGCACTGGGTGCGAGGCAGCGGAGTCTGTTCACGAATTACTGGCGTCAGTTGCTGATTCTCTGGCTGGGGGTGCTGAGCATCCAGTCGGCCGCGTTTGCCGATGTGACCGATTCTGTCGCCGGGCGTCGCATCTTTGCCAGCTATGTGGTGTTCTTTGCCCGCTATATCGAATGGCCCAAAGAGGCTTTCCCTTCCCGTGATACACCCTACCAGGTCTGCATCTTGGGGGTAGACCCGCTCGGCAGCGTGTTGGATACTAAGTTGAGCAGCAAGGAGGTGAATGACCGGCGTTTTCGCATACGACGCATCAAGAGCGGCAATCTGGAAGCCATCCCCGACTGTCATATCTTAATTGTTGGCGGATCCGAGGCTGCAACCATTAAAGAAATCTTCGGAGCGATCGATAACCTTTCTGTACTGACAATTAGCGATATTGACGGTTTTGCCGCCAGCGGGGGAATGATTGGCTTTGTTGGCACAGGAAGGGCAATGTCCATGCAGCTAAATCGCACCATGCTGGATCGGGGGCGATTGAAGGTGGGCGACAGGTTGCTGCGTCTGGGGGGCCGATAAGGGAAACGATCGGCAAAACCACAATAAAGAAAAAACAAACGGGATGATGTGATATGGGTATTGGTAGTCTGTCGTTAAAGTGGAAGGTCTTGCTGGGTGTTACCGTAACCAGTGTGTTTGCGGTTATCGTCTCCAGCGTTGTCTCTGTAAATATGGAAATCGGCCGTATGCACGAGTCGATTGAAAAGGACTCCCTGGTGTTGGGGCGTGTGATCGGTGCAGGTACCGTGGGTGCCATGGTGTTCGATGACAAAGCCTCCGCCGGCGAAACCCTGAAGACCTTGTCCAACAGCGCTCGGGTGCTGGAAGCGGTGATCTATAACGATAGCGGTAAGCCGTTCGTCTGGTACAAAAAAGGTCAAAGTGCCTCCGGCAGCCTGCCAGCGGGTATGCCCGGCCGAGCCCAAGCCGGGGGCTCTAATGAGCGCGATGGCGCGCTGTCCTTCTTCGAGCCTATCATGGCCGACGGCGTCAAGGCGGGCACTATCTACATGAAGGTGGATCTGCAGGAGCTGGACGAAGCGGTGAGTTCTGCCGTCTGGAGCGCTGTTGGCACTGTCGTGGTGATCAGCCTGCTGGCGGCCGCCATCTCCATTGTGGTGCAGGCGGGTATTGTGCGTCCCATCAATGCCGTGGTGGATGCCCTGCGCGATATCGCCGAGGGTGAAGGGGATCTGACCCGTCGTCTGCCGGTAAATACCGAGGATGAAGTGGGCCAGCTGTCGCGCTGGTTCAACACCTTTATCGAGCGGGTGCACACTATTATCGGTGATTTCTCTGTGACGGCTTCCGAGCTGAATGCAAATGCTGACAAGCTGTCACTGACCGCCAAGGATACCGAGCAGGGCGTGGTGGCTCAGCAGTCCGAGATCCAGCAGGTGGTGACTGCCGTACGGGAAATGGCCGCTGTGGTGGACGATGTGGCTAACAACGTCAACCAGACCGCCGACAATGCCGAAGAAGCGGACAGCGAAGCCAAGAACGGCAACGGCGTGGTGACCCGCACCATGTCCCAGATCGAAAACCTGGCGGCAGATATCAACGCTGCCTCTGATGTGATCGACAAGCTGCGTCAGGAGACTGACAGCATCGGTTCGGTGCTGGATGTGATTCGCGGTATTGCCGAGCAGACCAACCTGCTGGCCCTGAACGCGGCCATTGAAGCGGCCCGCGCCGGAGAGCAAGGGCGCGGCTTTGCGGTGGTGGCCGACGAGGTGCGCACCCTGGCCTCCCGGACCCAGACCTCCACTCAGGAGATTCAGGAGATGATCGAGCGGCTGCAGGCTGGCGCCCGCGAGGCGGTGCAAATGATGGAAAAAGGCACTGCCCAGGCCCAAGAGTCGGTCAAGCAAGCGGGGGAGGCCAGCACTTCATTGCAGGCGATTACCAACGGCGTCAGCTCCATCAAAGACAAGACCAACCAGATGGCCAGTGCCTCGGAAGAGCAGAGTGCGGCCACCCGGGAGATGGAACGCAATATGGACAATATTGCCAGTGTGGCACGTCAGACGGCAGAGGGGTCCGTGGAGATCGCCTCCAGCACTGCCGAGTTGGCCAATTTGGCCTCCAGCATGACCCGAATCGTCCAGCAGTTCAGAATCTAGACCCACCGATTCAGCCCGGTCCCTGCGATGGGGCCGGGTTCCCCCCTCCGATCTGCCCCTGCTTCCTGACTTTTGGGTGAGTGGATAGCGAGTAGACAGAGAGGGGGGCTTTACCGTAGAATGCGCCGTTAGATTGCACTAGGTGCGAGGCCATGGCGAAGCCCGCTCGCGGTATGCAACTCCTGACCGAAAAGCGAAAGCACCGGCTGGAGAAGCGCTGCCAACGCTGGGCGAAAACCGTAGCGAACCGCTAGACTTGGTCGTAGAGAAAAGGTAATTGGCGGCAGATTTCAGAAAGCGAGATGAGGCACAGGTTTCATCTCGCTTTTTTGCAACCTGCGACCGGGTCAACACCCATGATTTTTAAGGATAGAGCGCTCTCAGCCTGGGTTGGGAGCGGGGCCTCTCTCGATCTGAATTCGGGTGGAGTGTCGGGTGAGACGACGGGGCAGTGGCCGGCTTTCGTCACAGTGCGTTTAATTTTTGAACACGCCAGCTTTTGAGGAGATCGACTTGACTACTGGTGCCCGAACCGCAATTTTGGTTCTCGAAGACGGCAGTATTTTCCGCGGTACCGCCATTGGTGCCGACGGCCTGTCCGTTGGTGAGGTTGTATTCAATACCGCAATCACCGGCTATCAGGAGATCCTCACCGATCCTTCCTACGCCAAACAGATAGTCACCCTGACTTACCCCCACATCGGTAATACCGGCACCAACAGCGAAGACGAGGAGGGCGAGAAAATCTGGGCGGCCGGCCTGGTGATCCGCGACCTGCCGCTGCTGGCGAGCAACTTCCGCAATCAGCGGTCCTTGAGTGACTACCTGGCCGAGCGCAATGTGGTTGGCATTGCCGATATTGACACCCGTCGCCTGACCCGTCTGCTGCGCGACAAAGGTGCGCAAAACGGCTGTATTGTGGCCGGTGACACTATTGATGAAGCCAAAGCGCTGGAAGAGGCCAAGGCGTTTGGCGGCCTCAAGGGCCTGGACCTGGCCAAGGTGGTGACCACCGACAAGGCCTATGACTGGACCGAGGGCAGCTGGCAGCTGGGTACTGGCCACAGCGAGGTAACAGGCGAAAAGCCTTTCAAAGTGGTGGCCTACGATTTTGGTGTCAAGCGCAATATCCTGCGTATGCTGGCGGACCGCGGTTGTGACCTGACGGTAGTGCCGGCCCAGACCCCCGCCAGTGACGTGCTGGCCATGAACCCGGACGGCATCTTTCTCTCTAACGGCCCCGGCGATCCGGAGCCGTGTGATTACGCCATTGCCGCCATCAAGGCCTTCCTGGAAACCGATATCCCGATCTTTGGTATATGCCTGGGGCACCAGCTTCTGGCCCTGGCCTCCGGCGCTCAGACCGTGAAGATGAAGTTCGGCCACCACGGCGGCAACCACCCGGTACAGAATCTCGACGACGGCACGGTGATGATCACCAGCCAGAACCACGGTTTTGCCGCGGATGAGGCGAGCCTGCCCGAAAATCTGCGGGCCACCCACAAGTCCCTGTTTGACGGCTCACTGCAGGGCGTTCACCGCACTGACAAGCCGGCCTTCAGCTTCCAGGGGCACCCGGAAGCCAGCCCGGGCCCCCATGATGCGGCGCCGCTGTTCGATCACTTTATAGCGCTGATGCAAGCGCGCAAGTAAGTGCTTACATCGACGGCAATCCGGTTTAAGTATTAGGCAATACCACAGTAAACAGAGCACGAAATGCCAAAACGTACTGATATTCAAAGTATCCTTATCCTCGGCGCTGGCCCCATCGTTATCGGCCAGGCCTGTGAGTTCGATTACTCCGGTGCCCAGGCCTGTAAAGCCTTGCGCGAAGAGGGCTACCGGGTCATTCTGGTGAACTCCAACCCGGCCACCATCATGACCGATCCGGCCATGGCCGACGCCACTTATATCGAACCCATCGAGTGGCAGACGGTCGCCAAGATTATCGAAAAAGAGCGCCCCGACGTGGTGCTGCCCACCATGGGCGGGCAAACAGCGCTAAACTGTGCCCTGGCTCTGCATGACAACGGTGTGCTGGAGAAATACAACGTCGAGCTGATCGGTGCCAACCAGGAGGCGATCCACAAGGCGGAAGACCGCAATGCCTTCGACAAGGCGATGAAAAAGATCGGTCTGGAGTGTGCCCGTGCCGAGATCGTGCACAGTATCGAAGAGGCCCGTGAAGTACCGAAGAAGTTCGGTTTCCCCGTGATTATCCGTCCCTCCTTCACGATGGGTGGCTCCGGCGGTGGTATTGCCTACAACTGGGAAGAGTTTGAAGAGATCTGTCTGCGCGGTCTGGACCTGTCGCCTACCAACGAACTGCTGATCGACGAATCTCTGCTCGGCTGGAAAGAGTACGAGATGGAGGTGGTGCGCGATAAAAACGACAACTGCATTATTGTCTGCTCCATCGAAAACTTCGATCCCATGGGGGTGCACACCGGTGACTCCATCACCGTGGCCCCGGCCCAGACCCTGACCGACAAGGAATACCAGATTATGCGTAACGCCTCAGTGGCGGTGTTGCGTGAGATCGGTGTGGAAACCGGCGGTTCCAACGTGCAGTTTGCCGTGAACCCGGATACCGGTCGTCTGGTGGTGATTGAGATGAACCCGCGGGTGAGCCGTTCCTCGGCGCTGGCTTCCAAGGCCACCGGTTTCCCGATTGCCAAGATTGCCGCCAAGCTGGCGGTGGGTTACACCCTGGACGAGCTGCAGAACGAAATTACCGGCGGAGCCACCCCGGCCTCCTTTGAGCCCACCATCGATTACGTGGTGACCAAGGTGCCCCGTTTCACCTTCGAGAAATTCGGTGACGCCGATGCCCGCCTGACCACCCAGATGAAATCGGTGGGCGAGGTAATGGCGATCGGTCGTACTTTCCAGGAGTCGGTACAAAAAGCCCTGCGCGGCCTGGAAGTGGGCTCTGCCGGCTTTGAACCGATTGTTGACCTGTCTTCCGACGACGCCATCGCCTCCATTCGCCGCGACCTGGCGACACCGGGTGCCCAGCGCATCTGGTACGTGGCCGACGCTTTCCGCGCCGGCATGAGTGTGGAAGAGGTGTTTGAGAATTCCAAGATCGACCCCTGGTTCCTGGTGCAGATCGAGGATCTGGTCAAAACCGAAACCAATCTCGCATCCCAGCCGCTGTCCGCTATTGATGCGGACCAGATGTTCCGGCTCAAGCGCAAGGGTTTCTCCGACAAGCGTCTGGGTGACCTGCTGGGCGTGAGCGAAAAAACCGTGCGCAGCCACCGCCGCAAGCTGGACGTGCATCCGGTGTACAAACGGGTGGATACCTGTGCGGCTGAGTTCGCTACCGACACAGCTTACATGTACTCCACCTACGAGGAAGAGTGTGAAGCAAACCCGTCCGACCGTGACAAAATTATGGTGTTGGGTGGCGGCCCCAATCGGATCGGCCAGGGGATTGAATTTGACTACTGCTGTGTGCACGCCGCGCTGGCCTGCCGCGAAGACGGTTACGAGACCATTATGGTCAACTGTAACCCGGAGACGGTTTCCACCGACTATGATACGTCTGACCGCTTGTTCTTCGAGCCTGTGACCCTGGAAGATGTACTGGAGATCGTACACAAAGAGAAGCCCAAGGGCGTGATTGTGCAGTTTGGAGGCCAGACGCCGCTGAAACTGGCCCGCGCCCTGGAAGCTGAAGGGGTGCCCATTATTGGCACTTCGCCGGAAGCCATTGACCGCGCCGAAGACCGCGAGCGCTTCCAGCAGATGCTGCAGCGTCTGGAACTGAAACAGCCCTCCAATGCCATCGTGCGATCCACTGAAGAGGCGGTGCGCATGGCCGAGGAAGTGGGTTACCCACTGGTGGTTCGCCCCTCCTATGTATTGGGTGGCCGCGCCATGGAAATCGTCTACAAGGAAGAGGAGCTGCGCACCTATATGCGCGAGGCGGTGCAGGTATCTGAGGATGCCCCCGTACTGTTGGACCACTTCCTCAACAACGCTATCGAGGTGGATATCGATGCCGTGTCCGATGGCCAGGAAGTGGTAATTGGTGCCATTATGCAGCATATCGAGCAGTGCGGTGTGCACTCCGGTGACTCTGCCTGTTCCCTGCCGCCCTACTCCCTGCCCGGAGACGTGCAGGATGCGATGCGCGAGCAGGTGAAGAAAATGGCGCGTGAACTGAGCGTGATTGGACTTATGAATACCCAGTTGGCCTACCAGGACGGCGAGATCTACGTGATTGAGGTCAATCCGCGCGCCTCCCGTACAGTGCCGTTTGTCTCAAAGTGTATCGGCACCTCTCTGGCCAAGGTGGCGGCCCGCTGTCAGGCCGGCCGCACGCTGGCTGACCAGAATTTCACCCAGGAAGTGGTGCCCGATTACTACAGTGTGAAGGAGGCGGTATTCCCCTTTAACAAGTTCCCGGCGGTCGACCCGATCCTGGGGCCGGAAATGAAGTCTACCGGCGAGGTGATGGGGGTTGGTGATACCTTTGCCGAGGCCTATAGCAAGTCCCAGCTGGGTGCGGGGGATAAGATTCCCGAGTCCGGCACCGTGTTTATCAGTGTGCGTGACTTCGATAAAGAAGGTGCGGTAGCGGTGGGTAAGGAACTGAGCGACCTGGGCTTCAAGCTGGTGGCCACCATCGGTACCGCCAAGGTGCTGGAGGCGGCAGGTCTGAATGTGCAGGCGGTGAAGAAGGTGAACGAAGGTCGCCCGCATATCGTGGATATGATCAAAAACGACGAGATCGATATGATCATCAACACCACAGAAGGTAAGCAAGCGATTCGCGACTCGGCTTCCATTCGTCGCAGTGCGGAAAGCCATCGAGTGTACTACACCACCACACTCGCGGCGGCGAGGGCAGTATGCATGGCGCTGCGCTTTGGCCAGGAGCAGGATGTACGCCGCCTGCAGGATCTACACGGGAGAATCTAGGTATGCAAAAGTTTCCAATGACTGTGGAAGGCGCCAATCGTCTGCAGCAAGAGCTGGAGCAATTGAGAAAGGTGGATCGCCCGCGCATTGTGCAGGCTATTGCAGAGGCCCGCGAACACGGGGACCTGAAAGAAAACGCTGAGTACCATGCGGCACGCGAACAGCAAGGATTTTGCGAGGGTCGTATCCAGGAGATCGAGTCTAAACTCGCCCACGCGCAGGTGATCGATATCAGTAAAATCCCGGCCGGCGAAAGGGTCATCTTTGGTGCTACCGTCGATATCATCAATGTCGAGACGGATGAAACTGTAACCTACAAGATCGTGGGTGACGACGAAGCTGATGTAAAAGCCAACAAGATCTCAGTGAGCTCACCCATAGCCCGTGGCTTGATAGGTAAAGAGGTGGGTGACTCGGTAAGCATTCGCACACCCAGTGGTGAAGTGGAGTACGAGATCGACGACGTCAGGCATATCTGATGGCCGATACGCGTCAGCGTTACAAAAAAGCCAAGCGAAACGCTTGGCTTTTTTAATTAGCGGATATTAGACAGTTTGACATTAGGACGCTTGGCCTCGCGGAAAATCAGGGCTATCTTGCCGATCTCCTGCACCAGCTCCGCGCGGGTTACACGGCAAAGCTCGCCGATCAGCGCTTTGCGCACATCGCGGTCGGTGATGGCCAGTTTCACCTTGATCAGCTCGTGGTCGTCGAGGGCGCGGTTGAGCTCCTCCTGGACACCTTCGCTCAGGCCTTTGCCGGCAATAGTGACAATGGGCTTCAGGTTGTGACCCAGGGTGCGATACTGCTTTTTGCGCTCAGTCGTCAAAGACATACAATTATCCGTTTACAGCGATCCGAAAAAAGGCCGCTATTCTACTCTTAAACCCCCCTGACGTCAGGATTTAATTAAAAGCAACGTCAGGATATACATTCAACGTGATGTCAGGATTTCTATGGCTCGATCCAAAAGCAGTGGCCGTTGGTTGCAGGAACACTTTAACGATCAGTATGTCAAACAGTGTCAGGCCGACGGTTACCGCTCCCGCGCCAGTTACAAGTTGCTGGAGCTGCACGAAAAAGACAAGTTGTTCAAGCCGGGCATGATGGTCGTGGACCTGGGGGCAGCTCCAGGGGGCTGGTGCCAGGTGGCAGCGGTGCTGGTGGGCGACGCTGGTCGGGTAATCGGCAGCGATATCCTGCCCATGGACAGCCTGGCCGGGGTTGAATTTGTGCAGGGAGACTTTACCGAAGAGAGTGTCTTTAACGAACTGTTGGCGCTGATGGGAGAGGATCTGGCAGACCTTGTAATTTCCGATATGGCCCCCAATATGAGTGGCATGGCCAGTATCGATCAGCCTAAGTCCATGTACCTCGTGGAGCTGGCGCTGGATATGGCACGACAGGTCCTCAAGCCCGGTGGCACTTTTGTTGCTAAGGTATTTCAGGGCGAGGGTTTTGACGATTTGATGAAAGACGCCCGCGCATCCTTTCAGAAGGTAGTGACCCGCAAGCCGGGGGCCTCCAGAGCCCGTTCACGGGAGGTTTATCTGGTGGCCAAGGGGTTTAAGGGTTAAGCCCTGTAAGGCCAGGGTGGTAAGGGTAAAGTAGATTAAAGGGGCTGTGCTATTGACCAAAGGTTAGTAGCCAAACCCCCGAATGGATAGTACTCTGAGAAGAGTAGGGTATGGCGCGATGGCTGTACCTGGCCCCAGAGCTGCCGTGTGGGCGGGGCGCGCCTGAGGCGTAAAAGGCTATAATCTTCCAAAGAAGCGCACAAAAGCGGTGCATGGACAGCTTCTTTTATTGCAGTTATGAAGAGGATTGCATTTTGAACGATATGGCGAAGAACCTGGTGCTTTGGCTGATTATTGCCGCGGTACTGCTCACCGTTTTTCAGAATTTCAGCCCCCAGACCAGTGAAGAGAAGCTGACTTACTCCGATTTTGTCGGTGAGGTCCAGGCCGATCAGGTGCGGGAAGTGACCATTGATGGCCTGATTATCACCGGTGAGCGCCATGACGGTTCCGCTTTTGAAGCGGTGCGGCCACAGCTGATGGATGATCGCCTGATGGATGACCTGCTGAACCACGGTGTGGTGGTCAAGGGCCGCAAGCCCGAGCAGCCCAGCATCTGGCAACAACTGCTGGTGGCCAGTTTCCCGATTTTGCTGATTATCGCGGTGTTCATGTTCTTTATGCGCCAGATGCAGGGCGGTGGCGGTGGCCGTGGGGGCCCCATGAGTTTTGGCAAAAGCAAGGCGCGCCTCCTGGGTGAGGACCAGATCAAAACCACCTTTGCCGACGTCGCCGGTGTGGACGAGGCCAAGGAGGAGGTACAGGAGCTGGTGGAATACCTGCGCGATCCCTCCAAATTCCAGCGCTTGGGCGGCCAGATCCCGCGCGGCGTATTGATGGCCGGACAGCCGGGTACCGGTAAGACCCTGCTGGCCAAAGCTATCGCCGGTGAGGCCAAGGTGCCGTTCTTCTCCATTTCCGGCTCGGACTTTGTGGAGATGTTTGTGGGTGTGGGTGCTTCCCGAGTGCGGGATATGTTTGACCAGGCCAAGAAACAGTCGCCCTGCATTATCTTTATCGATGAAATCGACGCGGTGGGACGTCACCGTGGCGGTGGTCACGGCGGAGGTCACGACGAACGCGAACAGACCCTGAACCAGCTGTTGGTTGAGATGGATGGTTTTGAGGGCAATGAAGGCGTGATTGTCATTGCGGCCACCAACCGCCCTGATGTGCTGGACAAGGCCCTGATGCGTCCCGGGCGTTTCGACCGCCAGGTCTATGTGGGCTTGCCGGATATTCGCGGTCGCGAGCAGATTCTCAAGGTGCATATGCGTAAAGTGCCCCTCGATGAAAAGGTCAGCGCTTCTGTGATAGCCCGCGGCACCCCCGGTTTCTCCGGTGCCGACCTGGCCAATATCGTCAACGAGGCGGCCCTGTTTGCCGCTCGGGCCAACAAGCGCCTGGTGACCATGGAGGAGTTCGAAAAGGCCCGCGACAAGATCATGATGGGTGCCGAACGCAAGACCATGGTGATGAGCGAAAAGGAAAAGGAAAATACCGCCTACCACGAAGCGGGCCATGCTATTGTCGGCCGCCTGGTACCAGAACACGATCCAGTGCACAAGGTCACCATTATTCCCCGCGGTCGAGCTCTGGGGGTGACCCAGTTCTTGCCGGAAGGCGACAAATACAGCCTCAGTAAGCGGGCGATTGAGTCACAATTGTGCTCCCTGTTCGGTGGCCGTATTGCCGAAGAGATAACCCTGGGCTTTGAGGGGGTGACCACCGGCGCCCAGAACGATATTGAGCGGGCCACGGACCTGGCGCGCAATATGGTGACCAAGTGGGGCTTGTCCGAGAAACTGGGTCCGCTGCACTACGGTGAGGATGAGGGCCTGATGCCGGGTACCGGCACGCCCAACTACTCCGGTGCCACATCCAAAACCATCGATGAGGAGGTGCGCCGCATCATTGATTGCTGCTACAGCAAGGCCAAGGGGATTCTGGATGAGAACCGCGATATCCTCGAGGCCATGAAGGATGCTCTGATGGAGTATGAAACCATCGATGCGGAGCAGGTGGACGACCTGATGGCGCGCCGCAAAGTGCGGCCGCCCCGCGATTGGCACGACGGCGACTTCAACAGTCACCTGAAAGGGGATGCGGGCGAAGAGGCCGACAGGAAACCGGCCGATAAAAAAGCCGGCCCCATCGGTGGTCCCGCCAAAGACCACTGATTGATTGTCATCTGACCCCAAAGGCCAGGGTGGTCTGATCGCCCTGGCCTTTTTGTTTTCTATTTTCCGTTAACTCACCTGGGTTCGAACAGCCTATGCAGCTGACATGCGGTAACCGTATTCTGGATCTGTCCCAACCGGTGGTGATGGGCATTCTGAATGTCACCCCGGACTCCTTTTCCGACGGGGGCAGTTACTATCACAACAACCGGCTCAGCCGGGATTTGGCGTTAAAAAAAGCCAGCCAGATGCTGGCGGATGGCGCCGGAATTATTGATATTGGCGGTGAATCCACCCGTCCCGGAGCGCAAAAGGTGTCTGTGACGGAAGAGCTGGAGCGGGTGGTGCCGTTAGTGGAGGCTATTGCAGGGGAACTGGGCGCCCTGGTGTCGGTGGATACCAGCTCGCCCGAAGTGATGACCGCCGCTGCCGCTGCGGGGGCGGCCATGATTAACGATGTGCGGGCCCTGCAGCGTGAAGGTGCCTTGGCGGCGGCCGCCGACACGGGCCTGCCGGTGTGTTTGATGCACATGCAAGGGGCGCCGGACACCATGCAAGTTAACCCCCGGTACCGGGACGTAGTCGCTGAAGTAACGGATTTTCTGCGGGAGCGGGTCGCGGCCTGCGCGGCGGCGGGTATTGGTAAAGCGAACATTGTGCTGGACCCGGGATACGGTTTTGGCAAAACGCTGGCCCACAACCTGGCGCTGGTGCGGGAGCTGGAGCGACTGGTTGCGCTGGGCTTTCCGGTATTGGTCGGCCTGTCGCGCAAGTCGCTGATCGGCAAGTTGCTGGGGCGGGAGGTGGACGAGCGCTTGCCCGCCAGTTTGGCATTGGCATTGATGGCCGCCCAGCGTGGCGCATCAATTATTCGGGTGCACGATGTCGCTGAAACCTGCGATGTGTTAAAAATGCACCAGGCTGTTTTACACTTTGGCGAATAGGGAAGATTGATAACATTATGACACGCAAGTTTTTTGGCACTGACGGGATTCGCGGCAGTGTGGGCGATGAGCCGATTACGCCGGATTTTATGCTCAAGCTGGGCTGGGCCGCGGGCTGTGTGCTGGGGGAGCGCTTCGAGGGTCCCAAGCAGATTCTGATCGGCAAGGATACGCGCATTTCCGGTTACATGTTTGAATCAGCGCTGCAGGCAGGTTTGATCAATGCCGGTGTGGATGTCGGCCTGTTGGGCCCCATGCCAACGCCGGCAATCGCTTACCTCACCCGGACCTTCCAGGCTCAAGCGGGGATCGTGATCAGTGCCTCCCACAACCCCTATACCGACAACGGTATCAAGTTTTTCAGCACCAGTGGCGCCAAACTGCCGGATGAGGTGGAATTGGCCATTGAGGCCCAGCTCGATAAACCGATGGTGACGTCGGAGCAGCTGGGCAAGGCGCGCCGGATTGAGGACGCGGCCGGGCGCTATATCGAATTCTGTAAAGGCACCATGCCCTGGGGTTTCAGCCTGCAGGGACTGAAGATTGTGCTCGATTGCGCCAATGGCGCCACCTACCATATCGCCCCGGCGGTGTTTTCTGAATTGGGTGCCAAGGTGATTCCCTTTGCGGTGGAACCGAATGGTACCAATATCAATCGCGGTTGCGGTTCCACCAAGCCGGATGCGCTGCGCGAGCAGGTGATGGAAACTGGCGCGGATATGGGGTTGGCTTTCGACGGGGACGGCGATCGGCTGATTTTTGTGGATCACAAAGGCGAGATTGTCGACGGCGATGAGATTCTGTATATCATCGCCGCTTACCGCCAGCAGTACGGCAGTGGTTGCAACGGCGTGGTGGGGACGCTGATGAGCAACTTCGGTTTTGAGATGGCCCTGGAGGCGATGAAGATCCCGTTTGTGCGTGCCAGGGTGGGGGATCGCTATGTGATTGAGGCCATGCGCGAGCGCGACTGGTCGCTGGGGGGCGAGAACTCCGGCCATATTATTTGCAGCGATGTGACCACCACCGGTGACGGTATTATCTCGGCCCTGCAGGTCCTGCTGGCCCTGGTCAGCAGTGGCAAGAATCTCAATGAGTTCAAGCAGGGGATGCGCAAGTTGCCTCAGGTGATGATCAATGTGCGTCTCAGCCGGCGCGAGGATGTCAGCGGGAATGAAGCGGTCAAGGCTGCGGTGGCAGCGACCGAGTCTGCCCTGGCGGGCCGCGGTCGTGTCCTGTTGCGTCCCTCGGGAACCGAACCGGTGATTCGGGTGATGGTTGAAGGCGAGGATCACGCCCAGGTCAAAGGCCTGGCCCAGGAACTGGCGGCAGTGGTTGAAAAGGCGATTGCCTAGCCAGTGCCCATCCGGAAACTCTGTAGGTCGGACTGGGCCTGCCCCGCGAGCGACGCGAGTGCTTTGGGTATTAGTCCGACAACCTGCTGCGCTGAACCACCTATATTGTCGGGCTACCAAAAGTAGGCGCCTTAAGCGAAGCCCGACCTACTAAATATATCGGTTCAAAAATTGAGTTTCCGGATGGGCAATAGCTAGCTCTACCTTGTCACACAAACGCTGGAAGTCCCGCAGGGCACAGGAGCATAACGGAGCGCCGCCCGGCGTAATCCACCAGGAGTGTGGCACGAGTTTATATCCGGTTTGGCGCCCGGGTATCCTTCTCTGGCCGCTTTATTTATTAGAGGCGTTGTATGTTGGGCGGTTCTCCGCTAAGATTGGCGCCCGCTTCGCCAGGAGCCCTCATGGCCACCAATGTCACTTGGTTTTAAAGGCGCCTGGTTTTAAAAGCGGCTAGGTTTAAAAGCGACTAGGTTTAACAGACTGGGTAGACAGATAGGAAATCCATGCGCCGTCAGTTGGTTGTAGGTAACTGGAAGATGAATGGCTCTATCGCCAGCAATAAGGTATTGCTGGAAGGGTTGTGCTCCCAGTGGCAGGGCGACCATCAAGCCGAGGTGGCTGTGTGTGCGCCATTTGTTTACCTGCATCAGGCCGGGCAATTGTTGGCAGGTTCTGGGATCGGGTTAGGTGCCCAGGACTTGAATCAGCATGATAACGGTGCTTACACGGGTGAAGTGGCCGGGCCTATGTTGGCCGATTGCGGTTGCGATTATGTGATCGTTGGGCACTCCGAACGCCGCAGCTACAATGGCGAAACTGATGCCGTTGTTGCCGAGAAATTTGTGGCGGCCCAGCGTGCCGGTTTGACGCCGATCCTGTGTGTCGGTGAGACTTTGGAAGAGCGCGACAGCGGTCAGGCGCTAGAAGTGATCAAGACCCAGTTAAGCGTTGTGATTGAAAAAGCCGGTCGCGACAGTTTTATCCGCGCCGTCGTGGCCTATGAGCCGGTTTGGGCGATAGGCACCGGTCGCACTGCAACCCCGGAGCAGGCCCAGGAAGTGCATGCGTTCATCCGTGAGCAGTTGGCTGAAGTTGGCGCGGGCGTAAGAATTTTGTATGGTGGCAGTGTGAAACCTGGCAATGCCGCTGAGCTGTTTGCGCAGCAGGATATCGATGGGGCGCTGGTTGGTGGTGCGTCTCTCCAGGCAGATGATTTTTGTGCGATTTGTCAGGCCGCTGAATAGGTTTTGGCAGACGGATTGCAATACACGAATAGAAAGATAGGTCCATGGAACAGTTAGTGTTAGTGGTGCATGTGCTGGTTGCGATCGGGATTATCTCCCTGATCCTGTTGCAGCAGGGCAAGGGTGCTGAAGCGGGTGCTTCCTTTGGCGCCGGCGCCTCCCAGACAGTGTTCGGCAGCCAGGGTGGCGGCAACTTTTTCACCCGTGCCACGGCGGTTATGGCCACCATCTTTTTTGTGACCAGTTTCGGCTTGGCGGTAATCGCCAAGGACAAGGCGGCTGTGGGCGCCGATGCCGGTATTCCCAGTGTGGTAGAGCAGTCTGCCGAGTTACCGGTCGCGGAAGAAGGCGACTCCGAAGTGCCGGTGGTGGAAACGCCGGCTGAAGAAGATGCCGCCGCCGAGGTGCCGGTGCTGGAGGATGACGCGCAGTAAAAGTTTTTGCCCAAGTGGTGGAATTGGTAGACACGCTATCTTGAGGGGGTAGTGGCGTAAGCCGTGCCGGTTCAAGTCCGGCCTTGGGCACCATCTAATAAAGCTCGGCAGAGATGTCGGGCTTTTTTTGTCTCTAGGGCACGGCTTGCGCGTGCCGACCCTGATCGGAGTGACGCGGTACAGGTGCCAATAGTGCCGTGGAGTGGTCCCCTCCAAAGGGGACGGAGTCATTTTTTCACAAAAGGCGTGAAAAAAAGCCGCCGTCCCCGATCGTGCCAATCCAGGTCAGGTCACAATTTGACACTGTGCAAAATTAAATCCCTCCGTCCCCCGGCCGTGCTCCCCCGGCGGCGCCATCCGCCCTACGCAGCTACGGAGTCGCGTAGGTCGATTAGGCGTTTTTTGCCGTAATCCGACACGGCCATGTGCGAATTCACTCCCATCAATCAAATCGAGCAAACGCCCGCCTTTGGCGCTTCGCTGACAATCAGGTAGTCTCTAAATCTTCTATAAAATAAGTAGGAATTAAAAAAACAGTCTGAAACAAAGAGGTTTTGAGTTTCAAAGAGTTAATGAACTCTCCGACCAGACCAGACCAGACCAGACCAGACCAGACCAGACCAGACCAGGCCAGACCAGGCCCACAAATTTTTCTAACGAGACTTGTTTTTAAGTGTTTGAAATTAAATAGTAAATTTTCTGTCATTGGGTGTTGACCCCCTGGGGGGTGATCCCTATAATGCACGGCCTCAGTTGAGCGAACGCAGCTCAACGAGTTGGAGATGCGGGGTGGAGCAGCCTGGTAGCTCGTCGGGCTCATAACCCGAAGGTCGTTGGTTCAAATCCAGCCCCCGCTACCAAATTCGGAATGAAGTACCGTGTAGAGACAGCACGCCCGATGGGCTGCTCTCTGCCTCAGGCCGGCATAGCCGGGCGAAGGCCGATGGGTCAAATCCAGCCCCCGCTACCTAATTCCTAAAAGGCCGAAAGAGTCTAGGATTCTTTCGGCCTTTTTGCTTTCTGGCGCTTTGCTCCCAGTGCCTATAACAAGGAGTGCCTTGTTACAAGGGCAAAATACCGCCACGCGGTTGAAGGTCTACCGGCGTTGCGGTTATAATTTGCGCGTTGAAAAACAAGGGCGACCTCTTGGCAAGTGCCAGGTTAGGGTTGAAATGGCCCCGTGAGTAGTTTCTGGTACCAGCTTGGCCTCAGGGCCAGCCGTAGGTGCTGCCGAGAAGCCCCTCTTTAGGGGCTTTTTCGTATGCGTTGGGAGGCGCGGCCGTTGCCGGCGGCCTTTAATTCAACGCTAAGACAAGCCGCAGAGGCCTGCGGTGGGAGTGGAGAATGGGCCTAGGGCCCATTTTTTGTTTGTGTTTTTCCTTACTTTATCAGGTGGTTGATTTTAATGGCATCTAAACACGATCAATTGCGCGCGTTGATTGAACCCGTGGTGGAGGCCCTGGATTGCCAGTTGTGGGGGTTGGAGTACTTCTCCCAGGGAAAGCATTCCACGTTGCGTATTTATATTGACCGCGAAGAGGGGGTTGGCCTGGAAGACTGTGAAAAGGTCAGCCGTCAGGTGAGTGCGGTCCTGGATGTAGAAGATCCAATTGCCGGTGAGTACACCCTGGAGGTGTCGTCCCCCGGTGTGGATCGACCGCTCTACAACCTGGAGCAGTTCGCCCGCTATGTGGGTGAGCAGGTAAATATTCGTCTGCGGGTGCCCTTTGAGGGGCGTCGCAAGTTTTCCGGCCGTTTGAACGGCGTGGAGAATGATGATGTTTTGGTGGTAGTGGACAACGAAGAGTATCTGCTGCCAATCGATTCGATTGATAGGGCCAATATTGTCCCGCGCTTTTAACAGCCTGCGCGCGGAAGACGGATAGCTGGAGTTCAACGAGGCAAACGCATGAATAAAGAGATTTTGCTGGTCGCCGATGCGGTTTCCAACGAAAAGGGCGTTGATAAAGAAATTATCTTTGAGGCCATAGAATTGGCGTTGGCTACTGCCACAAAGAAACGTTACGAAGAAGACTCGGACATCAACGTCACTATCGATCGCCAGACCGGTGAATACGAAACCTACCGCCGCTGGACCGTGGTCGATGACGACGTGGTTGCGGCCCTGGGCACCGAGTTCACCACCGAAGAGGCGGCGGAAATCAACTCCAGCCTGAAAGTGGGTGACGTACACCAGGAACAGGTTGAAAACGTGGAGTTTGGGCGTATTGCCGCGCAAACCGCCAAGCAGGTGATCGTTCAGAAAGTGCGTGAAGCGGAGCGTGCCCAGGTAGTGGAAGAGTACCGCGACCGCGTTGGTGAGCTGATGAACGGCACCGTTAAAAAAGTAACACGCGACAATATTATTGTGGACCTGGGCAATAATGCCGAGGGTCTGCTGCCGCGTGACCAGCTGGTAGGGCGCGAGGTGTTCCGCATGGGGGATCGCGTGCGCACCCTGCTGCTGGATGTCCGGTCGGAATTGCGTGGTCCTCAGCTGTACCTGAGTCGTTCCTGTCCGCAGATGCTGATCGAGCTGTTCAAGATCGAAGTGCCGGAGATCTCGGAAGAGGTGATCGAAATCAAAGGTGCGGCCCGGGATCCCGGTTCCCGGGCAAAGATTGCCGTTTTCACCAACGACGGTCGTATCGATCCGGTGGGAGCTTGCGTCGGTATGCGCGGTTCCCGTGTGCAGGCAGTATCTAACGAGCTTGGCAACGAGCGTATCGATATTGTGTTGTGGGACGAAAACCCGGCCCAGTTTGTGATTAACGCCATGGCGCCGGCAGAGATCGAGTCCATTGTGGTTGACGAGGACGCGGGATCCATGGATGTGGCAGTGGCCGAGGACAATCTGGCGATGGCCATCGGTCGCGGCGGACAGAATGTGCGCCTGGCTTGCGAATTAACCGGCTGGGACGTCAATGTGATGAGCCTGGACGAGTGGCAGGAGAAGCAGCAGCAAGAGGCTGGAAACTACCTGGAGACCTTTATGCAGGCGTTGGACGTCGATGAAGATGTGGCCGGCGTGTTGGTGGAAGAAGGCTTTACATCGCTGGAAGAAGTGGCCTATGTGCCGCTGGAAGAGATGCTGGATATCGAAGGGTTTGATGAAGAGATCGCTGAGGAATTGCGCTCGCGGGCGAAAGACGCCTTGTTGACTCAGGCGTTGGCGTCTGAAGAGGAGCTGGAAAATGCCGAGCCTGCCGAAGATCTTCTGAGCATGGAAGGTATGGATAAGCACCTGGCTTATCTGCTGGCCAACCGGGGTGTCGCGACCATGGAAGACCTCGCGGAACAGGCGGTGGACGATTTGCTGGACATTGAGGGGCTCGACGAAGAGCGAGCTGCGGCGCTGATCATGAAAGCGCGTGAACCCTGGTTTGCCGAAGAGCAGGCCGAAGGCCAAGAGGCCGGTGACCAATAACTGAGGAGTAAGAATGGCTGAAGTAACTGTAAGCGAACTCGCCGAATCAGTAGGCGCCTCAGTTGAGCGCCTGCTGAAGCAAATGAAGGAAGCGGGTCTGAATCACGCATCGGCAGCTGAGCTGGTGTCTGATGAAGAGAAACAAATGCTGCTGGCGTTTCTTAAGAGTAGTCACGGGGAAGATTCCGCGGCACCGAAAAAAATTACGCTCAAGCGCAAGACCACGACCACCTTGAAGACCGGGAGCGGAAGCGCTCGCAAAACGGTTAATGTGGAAGTGCGAAAAAAGCGCACCTATGTTAAGCGCGACCCCGCTGAGCTGAGAGCGGCTGCAGAGGCAGAAGCCAAGGTGGCGGCGGAAGCCAATGCAGCGGCAGAAGCCGAAGCCCGCGCTGCCGCCGAAGCGGAAGCCAAGGCAGCTGAAGAAGCAGCCAAAGCGGCCGAAGAAGCGGCCAAGGCAGCTGAAGAAGCGGTCAAGGCGGCTGAAGAGGCGGCCCAGGCCGAGCTGGAGGCCACCAACGCTGCCAAGGCCGAGGCGGCGTTGGAGCCCGCTGAAGAAGTGCCCTCCTGGCGGGTAGACGACGCTGAAGTATTGCGCCAGGCCGCCCTGAAGCGCCGCAAGGCTGCCGAAGAGGCCGAGCAGCAACGCCGCACCGAGGCTGCAGCCAAGGCGAAGGCCGCAGAGGAAGCCAAGCGCGCCGAAGAGGAAAAAGCACAAAAGCGGGCTGAAGCGGAAGCTCTGGCGAAAAAAGCTGAGGAAGAGAAAGGCAAGCACGGCAAGAAAAAAGAGAAGCATGTTGAGCCGGTTCTGCTGGAAGAGGAAGAGACGCCCCGCAAAAAAGCTGCCAAAGCGCGCAAGGGCACCGGGCCGAAAAAATCCAGCAAGCTGGATCTGCTGGCCGATGCGGAAGTCTATGTCAACCTCGATGAAGATGAGGGCGCTCGCAAAAGGGCTGGCCGCAAGGCGATCAAGCTGAACAACAAACACGGCTTTAAGAAGCCGACGGGTAGGATTGTGCAAGAAGTTCAACTGGGTGAAACCATTGTTGTGTCGGACCTCGCTCAGCAGATGAACGTGAAAGCCGGTGAAGTGATCAAGCGCCTGATGAAGATGGGCGAAATGGTCAGCATTAACCAGGCCATCGATCAGGAAACCGCACAGCTGGTGATCGAAGAGATGGGGCACACGTTCAAGCTGGTCAGTGAAAACGCTGTTGAAGAGGCGTTTGAGGAGTCGCTGCAGGTGGAAGGCGAGCAGGAGTCTCGCGCACCGGTGGTAACAGTGATGGGTCATGTCGACCACGGCAAGACCTCGCTGCTGGACTATATTCGCAAAGCCAAAGTGGCCTCCGGTGAAGCGGGTGGCATTACCCAGCATATCGGCGCTTACCGGGTGAAAACCGGCCAGGGTGAAATCACCTTCCTCGACACGCCGGGTCACGCCGCCTTTACCGCCATGCGTGCTCGCGGTGCCCAGTGTACCGACGTGGTGATTTTGGTGGTGGCTGCAGACGACGGCGTGATGCCCCAGACCGAAGAGGCGGTATTGCACTCCCGTGCGGCAGGTGTGCCGCTGGTAGTGGCGGTCAATAAGTGCGATAAGGAAACCGCCGACCCCGATCGGGTTAAAAACGAACTGGCGGCCAAAGATGTGATTCCGGAAGACTGGGGTGGCGACACCCAGTTTGTCAACGTCTCTGCCCATACCGGTGAAGGTATCGACGAGCTGTTGGAAGCCGTATCGCTGCAGGCGGAGATGCTGGAGTTGAGCGCGGCTAAGAGTGTGCCTGCCCGCGGTGTGGTCGTAGAGTCCCGTGTCGATAAGGGGCGCGGCACCGTCGCCACCGTGTTGGTACAAAATGGTACCCTGCGCCGGGGTGATATTTTGCTGGCCGGCCAGAGCATGGGCCGTGTGCGCGCCATGACCAACGAGCTGGGTAAGCAGGTGAAAGAGGCCGGCCCCTCCACGCCGGTGGAACTGTTGGGGCTCGATTCCGCCCCCAATGCCGGCGACGAATTTGCGGTGGTGGCCGACGAACGCAAGGCCCGCGAAATCGCCGAGCTGCGTACCGAGAAAGAGCGCCAGGAACGCCAGCAGCGGCAGCAGGCTGCCAAGCTGGAGAATATGTTCGCCGGTATGGGCGAAGAGCAGAAGAAGATTCTGCCGGTGGTGCTTAAAGCCGATGTGCGCGGTTCCCTGGAAGCCATTCAGTCAGCCCTGGCCGATATTGGCAATGAAGAGGTGCAGGTCAATGTGATCTCCGGTGGCGTGGGTGGTATCACTGAAAACGACGTCAATCTGGCTCTGACTTCTGGCGCCATCGTGATCGGCTTTAACGTCCGTGCCGACGCCGCCACCCGTCGTGTGGCTGAGGCCGAAGCGGTGGAAATCCGCTACTACAGCATCATCTATCAGTTGCTGGACGAAGTGAAAGGCGCCCTTTCCGGTATGCTTGAACCAGAGCGTGTGGAGGAGATTGTGGGCATCGCCGATGTGCGCGAGGTCTTCCGTTCGCCCAAGTTCGGCCAGGTGGCTGGTTGTATGGTGGTGGAAGGTATGGTGTACCGCAACAAGCCTATCCGCGTCCTGCGTGACAATGTGGTGATCTTTGAGGGCGAGTTGGAATCCCTGCGTCGCTTCAAGGACGATGTCAACGAAGTGCGCAACGGTATGGAGTGTGGTATCGGCGTGAAGGACTACGACGTGAAGGTCGGCGACCAGATCGAAGTCTTCGACGTGAAAGAGGTGGCGCGCGAGCTCTAGGCTGCCGCGCGAGTAATCGAATATGGCTCGAGAGTTTAATCGCGCGGACCGGGTCGCTGACGCTATTCAGCGGATTGTGGCGCAGCTGATCCAGTTTGAGATTCGCGACCCGCGGGTGGGACTGGTCAATATCAACGACGTAACCGTGACTCGCGATATGGCCTACGCCAAAGTGTTTTGCACCTTTGTGGGCCGAGATGGCGACGAGGAATCGGAAGCGGCGACCGAGATCTTGAACAAGGCGTCCGGTTATCTGCGTTCCCTGCTGGCCAAAGAGATGAACATGCGCAGTACGCCGCGATTGCAGTTTGTCTATGACAAGACGGCGGTTCGCGGACAACAGCTGTCCAGCTTGATTGACAAGGCGGTGGCGGCGGATCGTGCCCATCAGCAAGATGGTTCTGAACAGGAAGATGCTCAGTCCGAGACAGGTGCTGGGCAGACGGATACAGACAGCGGAGAGTAGTAGTTGGCTCGCAGAAGACGGGGCAGGCCCATTAACGGGGTGCTGCTGTTGAACAAACCCGCAGGGATGACGTCTAATGACGCTCTGCAACAGGCCAAACGTTTGTTTTTTGCCGCCAAGGCAGGCCATACCGGCAGTCTGGACCCATTGGCAACCGGGGTGTTGCCATTGTGCTTCGGCGAGGCTACCAAATTTTCCCAGTTTTTGCTGGAGGCGGATAAACGTTATCGCAGTACCTTCCGCTTCGGTGTGACCACCAATACCGGTGATGCCGACGGAGAGGTTATGACTGAGATGGCCACCGATATTCTCACACGGGAACAGGTGGAAGAAGAGCTGGCTCAGTTTCAGGGCGAGATTGAACAGGTACCGTCCATGTATTCGGCCCTCAAGCACAATGGCCAGCCTCTGTACAAGTTGGCGCGCGAGGGCAAGGAAGTGGAGCGCGAGGCCCGCCGCGTGACGGTGTACGAGATCAAGTTGCTGGATTTCCGCCCCGGCCCTGCGGCCGAGGCTGATGTGGAGATCCACTGCAGCAAGGGTACTTATGTGCGCACCATTGCTGAGGACCTGGGGCATCAACTTGGCTGTGGAGCCCATGTGACGGTATTGCACCGTAGTGGTGCAGGCCAGTTTGACGAGACCCAGGCCGTGAGCCTGGAAGCGTTGAAGAATGAGCGCGGCGAAGGGCGTGCCGAGCTGCTGGATCATCACCTGTTGTCGATGGATGCACCGGTGGCGACGCTGGCGGCCATCACTCTGCCGGCCTCGACGGGCTATTATTTCAGTCAGGGCAATCCAGTGATGGACGGTCAGGTCTATCGCGTCGGCGAAGAAGGTGATATGGTGCGCGTCTTTGTTGAGAAAGACGCAGAACCAGGTGCTCCGGGGGAGTTTCTGGGGGTTGGCCAGATTACCGATGACGGCCGCCTGGCGCCCAAGCGTTTGATTGCAAAAAATTAATGGCCGGTACCTGCTCATAGGGGGTGGGTGTTGGCCGTTAAGCGTAGCCGGTCTGTAAATATGCACGGGCCTGGCTGTATTTCATTAACTTGCATATTATGAGGTGATAAACCATGGCATTGAGTGCTGCTGAAAAATCGGAAATTGTTAAAGAGTATCAACAAGCTGAAGGTGATACCGGTTCTCCTGAAGTTCAGGTTGCGCTGTTGACCCACAATATTAACAAGTTGCAGGGCCACTTCGCGGACCACAAACAAGACCACCACTCTCGCCGCGGCCTGATCCGCATGGTAAACCAGCGCCGCAAGCTGCTGGACTACCTGAAAGGCAAGGACGTAAACCGTTACGCTTCCCTGATTCAGCGTCTGGGTCTGCGTCGCTAAAGAAAGTGCCCGCAGTTGCGGGCCTTTTTTGCAGAATTACCGTGAGCGAGTCGCCTTCGGGTGCCTCGCTTAAGCTGTTTGTAGCGTATTTATATAGCAGTGCAGTTGAATTCGTGATTTTGTAAGTAAAGTAAATAGATCGTAAATAGAAAGAAGAGAAAAGGATAATATTGTGAATCCTGTCATTAAAACCTTTCAATACGGCGACCAAACCGTCACTCTGGAGACCGGCCGCATTGCGCGTCAGGCAACCGGTGCTGTTATGGTTACCATGGGTCAAACAGCCGTATTGGTAACGGTAGTCGGCGCGAAAGAAACCAAAGAGGGCCAGGACTTTTTCCCTCTGTCTGTACACTATCAGGAAAAAGCCTATGCGGCCGGCAAGATCCCCGGCGGCTTTTTCAAGCGTGAAGGCCGTCCCAGCGAAAAAGAGACACTGACCTCCCGTCTGATTGATCGCCCCATCCGACCGCTGTTTCCCAACGGCTTTATGAACGAAGTGCAGGTAATCTGTACAGTGATGTCCACGGACAAGAAATCCGACCCTGATATCGCCGCCATGATCGGCACCTCTGCCGCCCTGGCGGTTTCGGGTATACCGTTTGCCGGCCCGATTGGCGCTGCGCGTGTGGGTTACACTCAGGCGGATGGTTACCTGCTGAACCCCAGCTACGCCGCCACCGGGGCCTCCGAGCTGGATATGGTGGTTGCGGGCACTAAAGACGCGGTATTGATGGTGGAATCCGAGGCCAATGAGCTACCGGAAGACATCATGCTGGGCGCGGTGTTGTTTGCGCACCAGGAGATGCAGGCCGTGGTACAGGCGTGTGAAGAGTTGGCCCGCGACGCCGGCAAACCCGCCTGGGACTGGCAGCCGGAGCCGGTAAACGAAGCGCTGAAGACCGCGTTGGCAGGCCAATTCGAGGCATCGGTGGGTGAAGCCTACCGTATTACCGACAAGGCCGCCCGCTACGAGCGCCTGGGTGAACTGCGCAACCAGGCCATCGACACCCTGAGCAGCGAAGAGGGCGAAGTCAGTGGCGAAGACGTGCGCAAGGCGTTTGGCAAACTGGAAAAACACATCGTGCGCAGTCGTGTAGTGGCCGGTGAGCCACGTATCGACGGTCGCGATAACAAGACTGTGCGCGCTATCGACGTAGAAGTGGGTGTGCTGCCCAAGGCTCATGGTTCCGCTCTGTTTACCCGTGGTGAAACCCAGGCTCTGGTGGTGGCAACTCTGGGCAACGCCCGCGATGCCCAATTGATCGATGCCCTCGAAGGCGAGCGCCGCGATCCATTTATGCTGCACTACAACTTCCCGCCCTACTCTGTGGGTGAAGCGGGGCGTATGGGGGGCACCGGCCGTCGCGAAATTGGTCACGGTCGTCTGGCCCGTCGCGGTGTTGCGGCTACCCTGCCCCATGAAGAGGAATTTCCCTACACCATCCGTGTGGTGAGTGAAATCACCGAATCCAATGGTTCCAGCTCCATGGCCTCTGTTTGTGGTTCCAGTCTGGCCATGATGGATGCGGGTGTACCCCTGAAGGCGCCCGTTGCCGGTATCGCCATGGGCCTGGTCAAAGAGGACGAGGGCTTTGCTGTTTTGACCGATATCCTCGGTGATGAAGACCACTTGGGTGATATGGACTTTAAGGTGGCCGGCACTGCCAGCGGTATCACTGCCCTGCAGATGGATATCAAGATCGAGGGTATCACCGAAGAGATTATGAATATTGCCCTGGAGCAGGCCCTGGCAGCCCGTCTGCATATCCTGGGTGAGATGAACAAAGTGATCGAAAAGGGTCGGGAAGAGGTGAGTGAAAACGCGCCTCGCTTCGAAACCCTGAAGGTTCACCCGGACAAGATCCGCGACATTATTGGTAAGGGTGGCGCCACCATCCGCTCTATTACCGAAGAGACTGGTGCCTCTGTCGATATCGATGACGACGGTACCGTGAAGATCTACAGCGACGACTCGGAGGCGCTGCAGGCAGCGTTGGATCGTATTGCCGCCATTACCGCGGAAGCGGAAATTGGTGAGATCTACGAAGGCACAGTGGTGCGCATTGTCGACTTCGGTGCTTTTGTTAACTTCCTGCCCGGCAAAGACGGTCTGGTGCATATCTCTCAGATTGCCGAAGAGCGCGTCAATGCGGTTAGCGATTACCTGAAAGAGGGGCAGGTGGTGCGTGTCAAGTGCCTGGATGTCGACCAGCGTGGCCGCATCAAGCTGTCCATCAAGGAAGCCCAGCGTGACGAAGCGCCTGCGGAGCCGGCGCCGGCTGAGCAGGCCGAGGGTGAAAGCTCGGCAGAGTAATCAGCCGACGAGGTCAAACCCTATAAAAAAACCCGCCGATTGGCGGGTTTTTTTATGTTCAGGACGAATGGCGTTATCAGAAGATATGCGCTTCTCCGGGGAAGGTGCCACTTTTGACATCACTCACGTATTTGCGCAGGGCGCCGGGGATATCCTCTGCTTCCACTAGAAAGTTTTTGGAAAACTTGGGCGGTTTTTCGGTCAGCCCCAGGATATCGTTGATCACCAGCACCTGGGCGTCGGTCTCGGCACCGGCACCGATACCGATGGTGGGCATGCTGACGGCGTCTGTGATGGCTTTGCCCAAGGTTACGGGCACACACTCCAGCACCAGCAGGTCGGCGCCGGCATCGTCCAGCAGCTTGGCGTCGCTGAGGATCTTTTGAGCCTGTTTGTCACCGCGCCCCTGGACGCGGAAGCCGCCAAACTTGTAGACCGATTGTGGGGTCAGTCCCAGGTGGGCACAGACCGGAATGCCGCGCTCGCTGAGCATGCGCACGGTCTCGGCCAACCATTCGCCACCTTCAATTTTCACCATATGGGCGCCGGCTTGCATAATGCGGGTGGCGTTGCGCAAGGCCTCTTCCGGCGTGGCGTAGGTCATAAACGGCATATCCCCCATGATCAGGGATTTGTCGTTGCCTCGGCGCACCGCTTCCACATGGTAGATCATCTGTTCCATGGTCACCGGAATGGTGCTGTCGTAACCCAGGACTGTCATGCCCAGTGAGTCTCCCACCAGCAACACCTCGACCCCGCTTTTCTGGGCCATGGCGGACATGGGGGCATCGTAGAGGGCTACCGTAACAAATTTCTCGCCCTTGGCTTTCATATTGCGCAGGGTGTGGATGGTGACAGGTTTGCTCAGGGCTGAGTCTTGGGTTGGGGTTCCGTAGGGCATAACAAATACTCAAGCTGTGACGCTGGGCGTGGCTGTTATTCTTATTCGGGCTATGGCGACGGCGTCGGGTTGTAGTAGTGGCGGCCGCTTTTAATGCGCAGCATATACTCCACCAGGTGTTGATAGTGTTCCGGATTGTTGGCCAGATCCAGTTCCGCCGCATTGACAATCAGCAACGGCGAGCGGTCATAGTAGTGGAAAAAGCGGGTGTAGGCCTCGTTCAGTGCCTGCAGGTAGTGGGCATCGATATTGCGCTCCGCGAGCACACCGCGTTGGTGTATGCGCTCTAACAGCACATCGATAGGGGCTTGTAAATAGATCACCAGGTCGGGTCGGGGGGCGTCAATGGTCAGCTGGTCGTAAACCTGCTGGTACAGGCGAAGCTCGTCATCGTCCAGGATTACCTGGGCAAACAGCTGGTCTTTTTCCATCAGAAAGTCGGCCACGCGGACCGGCTCGAACATATCGCCCTGGCGCAGCTCCTGCAATTGCTTGGTACGCTGGAACAGAAAAAACAGCTGGGTGGGCAGGGCGGTGTTTTGCTGCTCCAGGTAGAAGCGCTCCAGAAAGGGGTTGTCCTGAGCCTGCTCGAGCAGGGTGTCGTAGTTAAAGGTTTGGGCAAGGTTTTTGGCGAGGGTGGTTTTGCCCACGCCTATGGGCCCTTCAATGGCGACATAGCGCGGCAGGTCAATGCCATTCAGGTCCAGCTGTATATCAAAACCGTCTGCCACACATCACTCCCTGGATTGATTGTTGTTTAAGGGGGTTTCCAGAACGGTTAATCCCGTCTGGGGGCAATGGGCTAATAATGACCTAAGTGACTGCCCGTTGGGAAGTGTTAAATCTGCTGTCAGGTCTGCCAGGGGGTAGAGTACAAAGTTTCGCTCAGCCATATAGGGGTGGGGTACGATCAGGCGCTCACTGTGGATCGTTTCGTTGCCATAGAGCAGCAGGTCCAGGTCGAGGGTGCGCGGTCCCCAGCGCACGGCGCGGCGGCGTTGGTGGGCATTTTCAATCGCTTGCAGTTGATCCAGCAAGTCGTGGGCCTCCAGGCGGGTTTCAAGCCTGGCCACGGCGTTGATATAGTCCGGTTGTCCGGCCGGCCCCACGGGATCACTGCGGTAGCGGCGGGACCCGCCGCTCAGCCGGCTATCGGGTAGTGCCGCCAGTTCCCGGAAGGCCTGCTCCACCTGTTGTTGCGGATCTTCCAGGTTGCTGCCGAGGCCGATATAGGCGGTGACCGTCGCTGTCATTGGTGTGGCTGTCTCTGGACCTAGGCGGAGGCGCCGTTAGCGTTGGCAGGTTTGCGCCGGCGCCGGCGCCGCGGTTTGCCACCGCCGCGTTTACCTTCCAGTTTGCTGAGCATCTGTTGGCGCTCGCTTTCATTCGCTTCCTGGAAATGGGTCCACCAGTGGCCAAGCCCGCCCAGATCTTCGCCGGCCTCTTCGCGCAGCAGGACAAAGTCGTAGGCGGCCCTGAAGCGTGGATGTTCCATCAGGCGCTCTGCCCGTTTGCCCTGGCGTCGCGGTAACCGATGTTGCAGGTCCCAGATCTCGCGCATGGGAATCAAAAAGCGCTTGGGGATAGAGGTGCGAGCCAGTTGCTGGTTGATCACCGCCTGGGCAGCCTGCTGCTGGGCACTGACATTGGGCACCTTTTTGGCTTCCAGTTTTTTGGTTTCTTTGATCAGTGCCGGCCATAGCAGGGCAGCGTAAATGAAGGCAGGCGTCACGCGTTTGTCATTGCGGATGCGCTTGTCGGTGTTGAGCATGGCCTGTTCGATCAGGCGCGAACCCAACAGGTCGCCCTGGCGCAGACAGGCGTCGGTACCGGGGAACAGGTGCGCGAGCAAACCGTACTCCCGCAGCTGGGTAAAGGTGGCGGTGGCCGAGCCGGCCATAAACAGTTTCAACACCTCCTCAAACAGACGCGCGGCGGAAACCTGGCGTAGCAGGTCCGCTAATTGGGGTATGGGCTTTGCGGTGTTGGGTTCGATGGTGAACCCCAGTTTGGCGGCAAAGCGCACGGCCCTGAGCATGCGCACCGGATCTTCTTTATAGCGGGTGGTGGGGTCGCCAATCATGCGGATCAGGCGCCGCTTGATGTCCTTCACACCGCCTGCATAGTCGTGAATGGCAAAGCCGTTAGTGGTGTAGTAGAGCGCATTGATGGTGAAGTCGCGTCGTGCGGCGTCCGACGGCAGGTCGCCGTACACATTGTCACGCAGTAGCATGCCCTGTTCGGATTGGGCGGCTTCTTTTTGATGGTTGGCCTGGTGGTGATGGGCGCGAAAGGTGGTGACTTCGATAATTTCACGGCCCATGCGCACGTGCACGATACGGAAACGACGACCGATAATGCGGGCACCGCGAAACAGGCGTTTGACCTGTTCCGGGGTGGCATCGGTGGCAATGTCAAAGTCCTTGGGGTGTTCGCCCAGCAGCAGATCGCGTACACCGCCGCCGACGAGGTAACCTTCGTGCCCCCCCTCGTGCAGCCGCTTCATGATCTTCAGGGCCCCCGGGCTGATATGTTTGCGCGAAATGGGGTGGTTTTCCCGCGGGATGATCTGGGCCTTGCGCGCGCTACGCGACGTAGGCAGGTATTTGAGCAGCCGTTTCAGCATAGGGGTTGAGTTCACCGGTTGACGGGGTATTTTTTGAAAGGGGCGAAGTTTAGCACGCGCAGGGCGTGAGGCGAAATCCAACCCTTACCGGGGATGTGAAATGAGGTGGCGGGAATGGTGTGGCTCAGAAAGTAAAACGGGAGGACCTGAGCCCTCCCGTACTTTTTATTATCCAAATTGTTGTTGTTTTGCGGTGCTTCCTTGCCCATGGGCAATTTGCTTTACTGGCAAACCCTCTCCAAGTTTTTTAGTCAGTTTTGTAGCTATTCCTGTTACAGCATTCCTGTAAATTTTTGCTACTAAGGTATTGTTATTATTATATTTTTATTATTGTTGCTTTTTATCGCTCTTATATAAGCAGTACAAGTTGTTATTGTTATTGGATTTTATTGTTATCGCTTTTTGTTACGTTTTTGTCGCATTTTATTGTTATTGCAAGGCATTAATTTTTATTATTGTTATTCCTTTTTCTTATTGTTATTTCAATTCTTATTATTATTTGTTGTTATTATTTTATTGAACTTTTGCGCATTTATTATTGTTTATTGTTGTTGTTGTGTAGTGATGCAAGGTTATTATTTTTTGTTGTTTTTATTATGACAGCTTATAAGGCATTTTGCGTGCCAGCTTTTGAATTTCTTTATATTTCAATGGGTTATGTATTTTTCTTGATGTTCCAAAAAAGCAGTCGCCAGCGTTGTGTTACCTATTGTTTCGAAACCCGTTACGATTGCCTGGCGCCGGTAACACCGGTAGCAGGTAATGTTAGTTCGCAATGTCAGGAATGACAGGTTGTCGACCAAAGGCTGCAGGTTCGCGGATGTAATCGACACGATCGCGCACAAATTGTTTGTGGCGACCTGAAAGCGTTTGATCGTGGGGCTGCCGACACTGGCGAGCTATTTGGCGGTCGCGGTTTTTTTGCGGGGAATGCCCAGGCGTTGACGCCGCTCCCAAAGGCACTTGCGACTCACGCCCAGCTTGCGTGCCAACTCTGTTTCACTCATGGAGTCCTGGTGTTCCAGTACAAAGCGCTGGAAGTAATCCTCCAGGGACAGGTCTTCACTGGGATCGGCGGTGTTGCTCGGCAACATCTGGCGCGGCTTGAGGTCGTCTTCTTGCTGCTCGATGTCCACTTTGACCAGGTCCAGGTCGATGGAGAGCAGGTCGTGGCTGATTTCGGTATCGTCCTCGCAGAGAATCACGGCGCGCTGAATGGCATTTTCCATTTCCCGTACATTGCCGGGCCAGGTATAGGTGGTAATGGCCTGTACGGCTTCCGGGGAGAGGTTCAGGGCGGGTTTTCCAAACTGTTCGCAGTAGCGCACCAGCAGGGCTTCTGCGAGGGCAATAATGTCCCGGGCGCGTTCGCGCAGGGGGGGCAGGGTCAGTTGCAACACATTGATGCGGTAAAACAGGTCTTCCCGGAATTTACCCTCGTTGGCCAGTTTGCGCAGGTCGCGGTGAGTAGCGGCAATCAAACGCACATCCACCTTGCGGGACTCCACCGAGCCGATGGGGCGCACCTCGCCCTCCTGCAGCACCCTCAACAGGCGGGCCTGGGCTTCCAGCGGCAGTTCACCAATTTCGTCCAGGAAGAGGGTGCCGCCGTCTGCAGCCGCCACCAGGCCTTCGCGGGTGCTGGCCGCGCCGGTAAAGGCCCCCTTTTCGTGGCCGAACAGTTCCGATTCGATCAGGGTATCGGGAATAGCGGCGCAGTTCACCGAGATCACGGGTTTGTCGCGGCGTTTGCTCTCTTCGTGGATGGCGCGGGCCACCAGCTCCTTGCCGGTGCCGGTTTCGCCGTGTACCAGTACCGTGGCATTGGTGGGAGCGGCCTTGTGAATGCGGTTGTAGAGGTCTTTCATGACCGCACTGGAGCCTATCATGCCGTTGATGGCGTGGCTGGAGGTGCGGGATTTGCTCTTCTGGCGGGCGGCGTCCTGGGCTTTGCCGATCACTCGTTTGACGGCGGCCACCATCTCATCGTGATCAAACGGTTTGGCGATATAGTCCACCGCCCCCATACGCATAGAGTCCACCGCCGAGCGCAGACTGGCGTAGCTGGTCATGATCAATACCGGCACCTCGCCGGCCAGTTTAATCAGGTCAGTGCCCGGCGCGCCCGGCAGGCGCAGGTCGCTGATAATCAGGTTGTATTCATTGAGTTGGTGTTTAGTGGTGGCTTCCTTGACCGAAGCGGCTTCACTGACGTCGTACTTGTTGCGTTCCAGGAGTTTGCGCAGGGCGGTGCGGATAATGGCTTCGTCTTCAACGATCAGGATTTTGCTCATAGTGTCTGTGCGTCTGCTGCTCTAGTTTGACGGTTGTACATCGGATGGCTGGTCGCTTTCCTCTGGCTCAGGGCTGACGTTTTCCTCCAGCTCAGGGCTGTACTCTTGCTCCCACTCAGGGCTGTCGCCCTCCACCCGGGTTTTGTGGCGCGGCAACTTGAAGCTGAAACAGGCGCCGCGGCCAAGCTCCTTATCCGCAGGACTCTCGACATCCAGATGGCCGCCATGGTCTTCGATAATGCTGTAAACCATAGCCAGCCCCAATCCCGTGCCTTCCCCCGGTTCCTTGGTGGTAAAAAACGGCTCGAGAATGCGCTCCATGTGTTCCGGACTGATACCAGGTCCTTCGTCAGTGACACTAATGGTAACGGAGTTAGTATCACTTTGACCAGTCAGGGTAACACGGCTCTCCTCGGGACTGGCATCACGAGCGTTGGAGAGCAGGTTGACAAACACCTGAATCAGCCGCTGGCTATCTCCGTCAGCGGTCAGGTGTTCGTCGATGTGGTTGATAAACTGGACCTGGTTTTTGTCCTTTTGCAGGGACAGCAGGTGGATGGCTTCGTTGGCGCAGGTGCGCAGGATGACTGGCTGGAAATCCTCGCTCTGGTGCTGGCCGCTGTGGGAAAAGCTTACCAGCGAGTGCACTATGCGGCTGATGCGGTCGGTCTGGCTGAGGATCTGGTCAGCAGTTTCCAGCACTTCCTCCTCTTCCAGTTCGTAGCGCAGGTTCTGGGCCAGGCAGGCAATTCCGGTGACCGGGTTGCCGATCTCGTGGGCCACACCAGCGGCCAGCCGGCCCACCGAGGCCAGGCGCTCGCTGTGTACCAGTTCCTGCTCCAGCAGCTGGGTTTCGGTCACGTCCTCTATCAGGATCACCTGGCCGTCGGCACTGTGGGCCACGGGGCCCTCGATATTGGCTTTGTGCAGACTGTACCAGCGGGGGCGGTTGTTGAGCTTGATCTCCTGTTTGTGCAGATGGGCTTCCCGGCTCTGGCTGAAGTTGCTGAGCAGTGACTGCCAGGGCTGCGGCAGGTCATTGAGGCGGGCGCCAGTCACATCGCGGCTGGAGATGTCGGTAAGGTCAGCCATGGCGCGGTTCCACATCAGGATTTCCAGATCCCGCCCCAGGGAGCAAACGGCCATGGGCAGTTCGCGCAGGGTTTTGCGGTGGTAGAGGCGCAGGTTGTTGAGCTCGGCGGCCATGCCGGTGAGGTGATTGCGGTATTGGGCGAGGCGGCTTTCAATCAGGTTGATGTCTGCAGTGCCTTCGCTCTCCGGCAGCTTGTAAGGGATATAGTGGTCGATAATTTCACCGGCTACGGCGATGCCCATAAGGCCCGAGAGGTTGGCTTCCAGCTGGTCCCGCAGGCGCCGCAGGGCGTAGGGACGGCGTTCGTTGGCGTTCAGGCTGAGTTCGCGCAGGGCCTTGTCCACCTCTTCATTGGCGCTGACGGGGCCCAGGGGCTTGGCCAGGCGGGTGCGGAACTCCTCAGCTGACTGAACGTCCAGGGTTAGTCGCAGGGGCTGGCTCAGCTCGTCGTCGCCGCAGAGATCAGCGCTGTAGCGCTCCTCTTCGCTCTGGCGGGTAAGGTGGGAGATCAGGATAAATATCAGGGTGTTCAGGCCCAGGGATAGCAGGGTGACATGGTTCCAGTGGTCAACACCTATCGGTATCTGGATCTCGCTAAACGGCAGCTGCAGGATATCGCCGCCGGTGACGACCGGCAGGAACAGGCCCACACCCCAGATGCCGATACCCACGGCCAGGCCGGCGATCAGGCCGTTGCGGTTAGCGCCGGGCCAGTAGACGATGGCGGTGATGCCTGGCAGGAATTGCAAGGTGGCGATAAAAGCGATCAAGGCCAGATTGGTAAGGCTGTAGTTGTTATCCAGTATCAGGTAGAAGCAGTAGCTGCCGGTAAAAATGGCGGCAATGGTGCCACGTCGCAGCCACAGTAGCTGGGTGTAGAGGTCGGATTTATCGCTTACCCTGGAGATGGGCAGCAGCCAGTGGTTCATTACCATGGTGGAGAGCGCCAGGGCAATGACAATCAACGCCCCGGTGGCGGCCGACAGGCCGCCTATAAAGGCCAATATTGTCAGACTGGGGGACTCCATCATAATGGGCACGCCGAGGGTGAAGTATTGAGTGGGCAGGGGCACACCCAGCTCAAAGCCGGCCCACAAGATGGGGAACAGCGGTAAAGCCATAAACAACAGGTACAGGGGAAAGGCCCAGCTGACCGTATAAGTGGCGTGGCGCATGGGATTCTCCACCACGCTCATATGGAAGATATGGGGCATGGCCACAGCAGTGGCGATAAATACCAGCAGCAGGGTGTGGGACGAGGTGTCGCGAATAGGGCTGTGCAGCAGTTCCAGGTTTTCCGGGTGTTGCTTCAGCCAGAGATCGAGCTCCGCCATGCCGCCAAAAGTACCGTAAACCGCCAGCAAGCCAATGGTGCACAGGGCGATCACCTTGAGCAGGGACTCAAACGCCATGGCGGTGATCAGGCCCCGGTGGTGCTCGCGGTTGGAGCCAAACAGGATGGTAAAGAGTGCCAGCAGGACACAAAAGATCAGCGCCATCACCTCCTTATAACTGAAGCCCGAGCCCTCGAGCGGCAGGTGGGGGCGGTTATTGAGGGTCAAAATATGCAGGGTATCGGCTACTGCCTGTAACTGCAGGGCCAGCAGCGGCAGCAGGCCCATCAGCATGCACAGGGTGGCGAGGCTTCCGGCCAGCTGGCTGCTGTAGCGAAACACCAACAGATCCGCTACCGAGTGAATCTGGTAGCGTCGGGCCAGTTCTGCCAGGGGCGCCAGCGCGACTGGCGCAAACAGGAACAGTGCGCCAGTGCCCAGGTAATAGGCGAGGGCGCCATAGCCAAACTGGAAAGCCAGGTCGATGACGCCGTAGAAGGACCAGGCGCTGGCAAAGATGCCCAGAGACAGTACATAGGTGGCGGGGTGCCGTACCACGGCATCGGGGATCCAGCATCGTTCAGTGGCGTAGGCGATGCCGAATACCACTAGCAGGTAACTGACACCAATCAGGGAGACTTGAGTAAGCTCAAAAGTCATTGGGTTTTCTGCGTCCTTGAATCAGGTAGGCCACCACGACAATCAGTGCCCACATAATATAGGGGCGAAACCAGGCGCCCTCGGGGTTGATCATCCAGCTAAACAGGGTGGGGGAGAAGACGTAGCCTGCGATTAGCAGCAGGATAACCAGGCGGCGGTTGTTCATGGTGATCGGGTATCGTGACGGTCTTCAAATCCGCCAGTTTACACTATTTATAAATCCAATAGGTCGTCTGCCGTTCAGCTAATAGTTCTATTACTAGCTAGGCTGGTGGTCAAAACTGGCCGGTGCCAGTAATCCCATGCTGTGAGGCACCGCGGCTACCTGCCAGTGCACCATTGCCCACGCCAATATCTCAGGCACCGGCGCCCCTCGCAGCTCAGGCGGTGGCGATTGTTGCAGAAACACCAGTGCCTGCCAGAGGTTGTCGCTGGCCCGATTGGCGGCCAGTGCCGGTGACAGATTCTGCTTGCTGAGCTTGTGACCCTCACGGGTCAGGGCGACGGGAATATGGCCGTATTGCGGTGGTGCTGCGGCCAATAACTCAAACAGGTATAACTGCCGGGGGGTGGAGTCCAACAGATCGCTGCCGCGAATAACGTGGGTAATGCCCTGGTGGATATCGTCTACCACTACCGCCAACTGGTAGGCGAAAAGCCGGTCTTTGCGGCGCAAGACAAAGTCGCCGACGTCATTGGCCAGATCCTGGTGCTGGCTGCCCTGGATCAGGTCGTGAAAGTGAATATTGGGGTCGATGTGTCCAGGTGCGGTAGCGGGCAGGGCGGCAACCTTGAGGCGTTGGGCGGTCGGTTTGGGCGGGGGCGGGGGGTGCCGGCGGCAATGGCCGTCGTAGATGCCGCCGGTCAGCTGCAACCGTTGGCGGCTGCAACTGCAGGGGTATACCAATCCCACCTGGTGCAAACGTTCCAGTGCTGTTTCATAGGCCTGATAGCGCTGGCTCTGATAAATCACGCTGTCGTCCCACTCCAGGCCGTGTTTTTCCAGGGCGTGCAATATGGCGTCGGCAGCGCCGGTCTGTTCCCGCGGGGGATCCAGGTCTTCCATGCGCACCAGCCATCGGCCCCGTTGCAGACGTGCCTCGAGATAGCTGGCCAGGGCACTCAACAGTGAGCCAAAGTGCAAGGGGCCAGTGGGGGAGGGAGCGAAGCGTCCGATATAAGCGGGAGTGTCGCTGTCGGCTAGGGGACTGACAGAGGGCGATGACATGGGGAATCTGAAGGGCCAGGGGGTTGGTCCTGGCCCTGAGTGCGTTTGTGTTAACTGCCTACTTGCTTCTCTTTGATTTCGTCGAGGGTTTTGCAGTCGACACACAGCGTGGCAGTGGGGCGGGCTTCCAGGCGACGGATGCCGATTTCCACGCCACAGGCATCGCAGTAGCCGTAGTCGTCAGTTTCCAGCAGTTCGATGGTGCTGTCGATCTTCTTGATCAGCTTGCGCTCGCGATCGCGGGTTCGCAGCTCCAGGCTGAATTCCTCTTCCTGGCTGGCGCGGTCGGCGGGATCGGGGAAGTTGGCCGCTTCATCTTTCATATGGCTCATGGTACGGTCGACTTCTTCCATAAGCTCGGTCTTCCACGACAGAAGGAGGTTTCTAAAGTGCGCCTTCTGTTTATCATTCATGTATTCTTCGCCTTGCTCTTCTTGGTAAGGCGTGAATTCGCGAAGTGTGTAGCCTTCACTTTTATTAGAACTTGTGGGCATTGTTACCGCCTCTGTTAATGGCTTCCAGATTAAGCTGTATGGGGGCCGGTTTGGTCCTTTTCAAGAGCCCCCTTTTTTTCAGAAACGGGAAGCTACCAGATCTGTGTACAGGGTGCCAGCGCTTTTTCGTGTGCTGAAGTCTCACCCTTTCGCCCAGCATAGTCATTGGCATACCTGATGGTGGTGACTACACTGGCACTCCATAGGTAGACGGTGCTGGTTTTCGATGAGTTGCAGCCTGCTAAGCAGACAAAAAGCCCAAAAAAGCGACAGTATTTATGAAGTATACGCCACCCTTGCAGCAGGGAGCCTTGATCAAGCGTTATAAACGCTTTTTGACCGATGTCAGGTTGCCGAGTGGGGAAGAGATTACGATTCACTGCCCCAATACCGGCTCCATGAAAAATTGCCTGGTGCCAGATGCCGCCTGCTGGTTTTCTACCTCAGACAATCCCAAGCGAAAATACCCGCACACGTGGGAAATCGCCACGACACCTCAGGGGCATTTGGCGGGTATCAATACCGGACGCGCCAATGCGCTGGTGGTGGAGGCCATCGAAGCGGGAGTTGTGACCGAGCTGGGCGGGTATGCGCAGTTGCGGCGCGAGGTAGGTTATGGGGGCGAGCGCTCCCGCATCGACATCCTGCTCAGCGACGATGCCCAGACCGAACTCTGCTACGTGGAGATTAAAAGTGTCACACTTTACGATGAGGACGTGGATGACGGTCTGGGGCTGTTTCCCGATGCAGTCAGCAGTCGCGGCGCCAAGCATCTGCGGGAGCTGATGGCGATGAGGGCCGAGGGGCATCGGGCAGTGCTGTTTTTCTGTGTGCAACACTCCGGCATCCAGCGGGTGGCGCCGGCGGCGGCAATCGATCCGCTGTATGCTGAAACCTTGCGAGAGGCGGTTGAGAGCGGCGTTGAGGTTTTGGCCTATGGCGCCCGCATCAGTGCCGGTGAAATCGTGCTCACCCGGCGCTTGCCGTTCAGTCTGGACTGAACGGCTGCAACGCGACAACGATATCGCCGTTGGGGTGCTGCTCCAGCGCCAGTGGTCGCAGCTGCTGGCCACTGCAGGGTCCGGCCACGCATTCACCGCTTTCGATCACAAACAGCGCGCCGTGGGTGGCACACTGAATCAGCTCGGCGCCCGTATCCAGAAATTTGTCCGGCAGCCACTCCAGCGGGACGCCCAGGTGCGGACAGCGGTTGTGGTAGGCGTAGAGCCGGTCGAATTTTTTCACCACAAACACAGACGTGCCGTCGACGTTGAAGCCGCGGGCACTGTCATTGGCGATGTCACTGGTGTGGCAGAGTCGATGGCGGGGCATGTGGTTGTAATGGTTTCTCTAACTATTCTGTATATTCTGTGGTTTAGCGTCGATTGGGAGCAATCAGCTGCAACGAACGCTTGTGAATCTTGCCCTGGCGTACAAACGCCAGTTCCACCTCTTCGCCGGCCTGGTAGCTTTCCAGAGCGGTGAGCAGATCGTCATAACTCTTAATGACATGGTCGTCGATGCCAATAATAACATCCCCCAGCACGGTTGCGCCCCAGGCATCCCGCTTAATGCCCTCCAAACCCGCCTTGGCGGCCGGTAAACCGCGGGTGGCCCGGAGGATAGGGACGCCCGAGATGCCGTTGCGTTGGGCCCACTGCTCCGGTGCGACTTCGATACCCAGTACCGGGCGCACCAGACGGCCGTGTTTGATCAACTGAGGCACGATTTTATTGACGGTGTTGACCGGGATGGCAAAGCCGATACCGACGCTGGCGCCGCTGGGGCTGTAGATAGCGGTGTTGACACCGATCAGGCGGCCCTGGGAATCGAGCAGGGGACCACCGGAATTGCCGGGATTGATGGCGGCGTCGGTCTGAATGACGCCGCGAATCTTGCGGTTGTTGGCAGCATCGATCTCCCGGCCCAGGGCACTGACCACACCGACGGTCAGAGTGGTATCCAGGCCAAAGGGGTTACCGATCGCCAGCACTTTGCGTCCCACCGACAAGGCGGAAGAGTCACCCAGGGGCAGTGGCAGCAGTTTATCCCTCGGGGCTTCAATATGCAGCACTGCCAGATCCTTTTCCGGGGCGGCGCCAACCAGGCGCGCTTGCCAGCGACTCTGGTCCTGTAGGGTAATGGTGACTTTACGGGCGCCCTCTATCACGTGGTAATTGGTGACGATATAGCCGTCCTGGTTCCAGACAAATCCGGTACCGGCCCCGCGTGGCACAGTGTGCAGATTAAAGGAATAGGGGTCCCGGACCACAGCCTGGTTGGTCACATAGACCACGGCCGGGCTGGCCTGTTTAAAGACCTGGATGTTGTTACGTTCGTCGTCGGTGGCAAAGTTGGCGGCGTTGGCGGTTATCGTAGGCAGCAAGCCGGCGAGTAACGCCAGCAGCCAAAGGCGTACACTGGTCACCATCTGTTCTCCTTTCTGCGGTATTAGTGCCCATCCATAAACTATTTCGGCGGCAGGCATGCATTTATGGATGGGCACTAGACTATGATGAGTCCACCAGCAAAAAATTCAATGATTAGTGCGCATCCATTTGTTGAATCAGACGTGATGAGAAGCCGCACGATCGAGCGAAAAGAGGCCACCGCGAGGGTGGCCGAATAACCGTGATTAGCTTTACAAGGAGAATTCGACGTTCCGACTTGCGGTAGGAGCGCCTCACAATGTCCGTACGGCCATTGATGTGCAAATGATAATTAATCGTATTTGAGAGATCAAGCTTTTTGCGAATGGTTCTCGGAACTAAGTCCGCCAGTGCTTCAGGGTAAGTCGGTTCAGGTATTTGATCAGAGGGACTAAGCGTCGATAAGGACTCTCCGTCAGGGGGAGAGTGCCGACTCGCTGGGATTGCCTTCGGCTTCAGCCACAAGGTGCTCTTTCAGGCCAGCGTCCAGGTCGTTCCAGTGAGTGTCGATCAGGGCGCCTTCAAGCGCATAGAGCATCACTTTGGAGACGTTGATGCCCCGGGCTTTAATGCGGCGGTAGGTTTCGACAGAGCCCAGTGCTTGAAGGTCAGAATAGGTGTTTACGCCGATGGCGTGAAGTATATTCACTGATGCCATGCCCAGATTTTTCAGCTGGAGCAATTCACTATGACTGGCTGTCATAACTGCGAGTCCCCATTGTATATTTATAGTTATGGTTCAGGTTGAAGCAAATGTTGATATCGTTAAGAGGCTTTTATAGCCCCAGGTTATAATACAGCCTTGGCAACTAAGCGCAACGGATTCTTGGTACATATAGAAGTTGGTGGGCGTTCAACACAAAGGGGGCGGGCAATGCAGGGATTAAACGCGGAGCTGCAACTGCTGTGCGGTTGCAGCGATCGGCATATACAGGTGCTGGAATCCATGGCCTGCGGTGTGCACCGCGATGTGGTCCGGCCTTTCTCCCGGCTGTGCCAACGGGCTGCTGATGCGGGTTTTGATTTGCGGGTGGCCAGTGGCTTTCGCGCTTTTGATCGACAGTTGCACATCTGGAACCTCAAAGCCTGTGGCCAGAGGCCGGTGCTGGACAATGAGGGGCAGGTCATCGATGTTAACGGACTGTGCGAGCGGGACAAGGTGTTCGCCATTCTACGCTGGTCGGCTTTGCCGGGTGCTTCTCGTCACCATTGGGGAACGGATTTGGATGTCTATGATGCGGCCGCAGTACCGCGGGATTATCAGCTGCAGTTGATCCCGGAGGAGTATACTGGTGACGGCCCCTTTGCGCCGTTGAGCCAGTGGTTGGCGGAGCGGATCGATCAGGGTGAGGCGTTGGGCTTTGTGCTGCCCTATGAGGAGGATCGCGGTGGCGTTGCCCCGGAACCCTGGCACCTCAGCTATAAGCCCCTGGCAAGTCGTTTCGAGCAGCAGTTGACCGTGGCGGGTTTGCGCCTGGTGCTGGAGCAGTCGGAGCTGGCGCTGAAATCCACAGTGCTGGAACACCTGGATGAGATCTACGGGCGGTTTGTGTATGTGCGCTAAAGGGGAACATTTGCAGACGCCCGGCAAGAGAGGCACCGTCAACGACGGTAGCCAATTGCAGCTGTTTCGCAGTCGGCGTTTTCTGCCGCTATTTATCACCCAGTTTGGCGGTGCGTTTAACGACAATTTTTATAAAAGTGCCCTCCTGATGCTGTTTACATACAGTGGCGTTGAGGGAGGGGGCTTGGCCTGGGGTGGACTCGACTGGTCCGGAGAGCCCCGCTGGGGGCTGAGCATCGACGTGGTGAACAATCTGATTTCCGCCATGCTGATCGTGCCGTTCCTGCTGTTTGCCGCCATGGCTGGGCAGTTTGCGGATAAGTATGAAAAAAGCCGTCTGATCCGCGGCATCAAGCTGGGGGAGATTGCTATTATGTTGGCGGGATGCCTGGCGCTGTACCTGAACAGCCCGGCGGGCCTGCTGTTGATCCTCTTCTTCACCGGTACCCAGTCAGCCTGTTTCAGTCCGCTAAAGTATTCCATTTTGCCGCAGCATGTTTCGCCCCAAGCCCTAACCGGGGCCAATGGCCTGATGCACGGCGGTACATCGCTGGCCATCTTCACCGGGTTGATCGCAGGTAGCCTGGCCATTCAGGTGTCGACCGGCCGCACGCTGGTGGCGGTGATCTCACTGTTGGTGGCATTGGTGGGCTGGTTCGCGAGTCGCCAGATCCCGCTGGCGGCTGCGGCGGATACCGCTCTGCGGGTGCAGTGGCGGCCGGGGCGACAGATGATGCGAACCCTGCACCATGCGCGTGAGAACAGCCTGGTGTTTTGCGCCATTCTGGGAATCTCCTGGTACTGGTTTCTGGGGTCTGTTTACTTGACACAACTGCCCAACTTTACCCGCAGCGTTCTGCACGGAGCTCCGGCGATGGTGACGCTGCTGCTGGTGATGTTTTTGGTGGGTGTGTGTTCCGGGGCGCTGTTGTGTGAGCGGCTCAGTCGTCGGCGGGTGGAGCCGGGCCTGGTGCCTCTGGCGGCGATATTGGTGGCGCTGTTCGGATTTGACCTGTATGCCGCAGGCACAGCCCTGTTGGCCGATGCCTCCGCTGTCGGCAGCGATTATCTGCCGCTGTCGGTGCTGTTATTAAAACCTCAGACGTGGCGGGTCATGGCCGATGTGCTACTGCTGGGGGTGGCTGGTGGTCTCTATGTGGTGCCGCTGTCGGCCCTGATGCAAAGTCGCAGTCGCGCGGCCAGTCGCGCTCAAGTGGTAGCGGCCAATAATGTGATTAATGCACTGTTTATGGTTGCAGCGGCGGTGATTGGCGTTATCTGCCTGGAGGTGATGGGGCAGACCATACCGCAATTGTTTTTGTGGGTGACGTTGATGCATGTGTTCGTGTGCTGTTTGATGTTTTCCTGGCAGCGGGAATTTCCAGAGGCTTTCCGGCAGCGCTTTTGGCCCCCGCGAACGACGGTGTAACGGCGGAACAGGGTGTCTCCTGGAGGTTGACATTGAACGCTGAAACAGCACACTTACTGGCTTCACCAAATTGGACACTGGAGTGATAGCGTTTATGTCATCGCAAATACAAGAGCACTCCGTCTGGCAGGCAATTCGCGAAGAAGCGAAACAGGCGAGCCTGGACGAACCGGTGTTGGCGAGTTTTTACCACGCCACCATACTCAACCACGCCAGCTTTGAGGCCGCGATCAGCTTCCACTTGGCCAACAAGCTCGATAGTCAGGCGGTGCCTGCGATGATGATTCGCGAAGTGTTTGAGCTGGCATTGGATGGAGACCCGGGGTTGGCCCTGGCCATGTTGCGCGATATCCAGGCCTATAGAGAGCGCGACCCGGCCTGCGACCAGTTTATTATGCCTTTCTTGTACTTCAAGGGTTTCCACGCCTTGCAGGCTCACCGCATCGCCCACTGGCTGTGGAGCGAGCAGCGCCAGGCGCTGGCGCTATACCTGCAAAACCAGATCTCCCAGGTATTGGGGGTGGATATTCACCCCGGAGCCCGGGTTGGCAGCGGCATTATGATCGATCATGCTACGGGTGTAGTGGTGGGAGAGACCGCCGTTATCGAAGACAATGTCTCACTGCTGCACTCTGTGACCCTGGGCGGCAGTGGGTGTGGCAGTGGCGATCGCCACCCCAAGATCCGCCAGGGTGTGTTGATCAGTGCCGGTGCCAAAATCCTGGGTAATATCGAGATTGGAGAGGGTGCCAAGGTGGGCGCGGGCAGTGTGGTATTGGAACCGGTGGCTCCGCACACAACAGTTGCGGGAGTGCCCGCCGTTGTGGTGGGCAGACCGACAGTTGAGCAGCCGGCTCTGAATATGGATCACCAGCTGAATGAATCCTAGATGGGATAAACTTGTCAGGTTCAGGCATTCTTGTACAATGATTTTGGCGCCATTGTTAACCAAAAGTGAACGATAGGGAGATGCAACGGGTGAAGCTAGCAGTCGCCGGGGGCGAACGGAAACAGGGGGGGGGAGCAGGTGAGTCCATGGAGAATGCCGTTAAGTGGTTGCGCATGGCAGTCGCCAGGATGCAGTCTCTGAACGTGCCGCCGACTCCCCGAAATTTTACCGTCTGGTTCGAATATCATTCCGGACGCCTACCGGGCCTGACCGCAGAGTTGGATCGGTTGCAGGAGAAGGAGGACGCCTTCACTGCAGAAGTGAATGACGATCTCTACGAGCGTTTTTTTGGGGTTGGGTGCGAAGAGCAGCTCCGGGAGTTGCACGAGGCTATCCGCAACCTCGCCGCTCAACTCAGCGAGCAATTGCGCGCGCTCTGCTCTGATATGGACGGCTATGAACAGGTGCTGGCGGAGTGCGAGCTGCAGCTTCAGCGAGAGCCCAATATTGGCGCCTTGCGTGATTTGGTTACCACGTTGTTGCGGGAGACCCGTCACGCGCGGAATACCAGTCAGGCCACCTCTCAGCTGGTGGATCAGCTGAACGCTGAAATAAAAATCCTGCGGGCCGGCCTGGAGCAATTAAACGAAGAGGTGTTGGTGGATGCCCTGACCGGAGTGGCCAATCGCCGCAGTTTTGACCGGGAGCTGGATGACTGCCTGGAGGCAAGTGCCAGAAATGGCCGCAGCTGCTGTCTCTTGCTGCTCGATATTGACCGCTTTAAACGCTTTAACGATCAGCACGGTCATTTGGTGGGCGACCGGGTTTTGCGGTTTGTGGCGGAAATGATTAAAAAGTCCGTCAAGGGGCGCGATCTGGTAGCTCGCTTTGGCGGTGAGGAGTTTGCTGTCATCCTGCCCAACACTGAGTTTGGCGGCGGCATGGCTGTCGCACAAGCCATTGTTGAAACTGTGGCCAATCAAACATTGATTGTGGGCAAGGAGAAGCGCTCGCTGGGCAACGTCACCCTCTCCGCGGGTCTGAGTATCTATCGCCACGGTGATGATGCGCAGAGCTTGATTGGGCGCGCAGACGACTGTTTATACAGCGCCAAGGCCAAAGGTCGCAATCAGGTGGTGGGCGAGCGGTCGCGCACGTGAGTTCAGGAAGCCGTCTGCAGGTCCTGTTGGCTGGCCCAAATTAAGAGTGCTCGGCGTTCCTCCAGCAGGCCATTGAATCGATCGATGGCCTCTTGATCAACACGCGGCTGGGCGGTCAATTGCTGCAGGCGCAGCTCAAGTTGTCGTATCTCGTCCGCTAGTTGTGTTTGCAGCTGACAGGCGTCAACCCGCTCACTGCCAATGACTATATTGGCAGGTGACTGTGGTGTTGCTGTGTTCTGGGCAGATGAGTTTGTCATTGTTTCTTCTGAAGGCTATCGCTACCGTGGTGTTCAGCGTAAGTTGTTGTGAACAGTCGATTGTGGGGGAGCCGATAAAGGATCGCCAGTCGCAATTTTCGTAAAATGTTGTAGGAAAATGCTTACAAGGGTTGCCGTTTGATGGCGGCTTGATACTTATACAGGGTGAGACAGGCATGAGTGAGCAGCGTTTCGATATTATCTTTCGTGGCGATATTGTGCTGGGCCACAGCCTCAATGACGTCAAGCAGCGGTTGGCGAAGTTGTTTAAGGTAGATGCTGTCAAGATTGACGCGCTCTTCACTGGTGCCGCAGTCCCCCTGAAACGCAACCTGGATGGGGCCGCGGCGGAAAAATATCGTGCCGTTCTGGTAAAGGCCGGTGCCCAGGTCGAGGTGAGCGCGCAAGCAGACACGGGAGGCGAAGCAGTGCAGAAGCCCGTCCGTGAAAGCACCTTGGTGGAATCCAGGACCTCTGCCGGGGGTCGCTTGTGTCTGGCGCCTGTGGGAACCGATGTGTTGACAGCCGAGGAGCGTGCCCCGCACATCGTTAATGAGGTGAATACCGATAACCTCAGTTTGCGCCCTGCTGTAGGGGATCTGCTGGATGCAGCCGAAAAGCCGGTGGTTGCAGCCGTCGCTGTTGATGTCAGTGAGCTGGCGTTGGCGCCTGTGGGGAGTGATCTGGGGCAATCGCGCCCTGCAGAACCTGCACCAGCACCGGATACCAGTGGTTTATCGCTGGCTGATGACTAACCATAAAAAAACGGCCGGTTGGCCGTTTTTTTTATATGCAGGCCCCTTTCTGTCAGGGGCCTTTCTATCAGGAGCTTTAGAACGCAGGCTTATCCGGGGTCTCTTCGTAGCGCTTGACGGAATCCAGGATCTCCTGGCGGGCGGCTTCAGGGCCTTCCCAACCCTCAATCTTCACCCACTTGCCCTGTTCCAGGTCTTTGTAGTGCTCAAAGAAGTGGGAGATCTGGTCCAGGGTGATCTGGGGCAGGTCGCGCACGGATTCGACACTGGTGTAAAGGGGGCTTACCTTGTCCACTGGAACGGCTACCACTTTCGCATCTTCACCACCGTCGTCGGTCATTTTCAGGATGCCAATTGGGCGGCAGCGGATCACAGAGCCCGGGATCAGGGCCAGCGGCATCACTACCAGTACGTCAACCGGGTCGCCATCGCCACACAGGGTATGGGGAACGTAACCGTAGTTACAGGGGTAGTGCATAGCGGTACCCAGCATACGGTCGACAAAAATGGCGCCTGAGTCTTTGTCCACTTCATACTTGATGGGATCGCCATTCAGCGGAATTTCGATGATTACATTGATATCGTCCGGGAGATTCTTGCCGGAAGGTACTTTTTCTAGGCTCATAATGCTTGCTCTGGAAACTATTGGAGGTGAAAAAATTTGGGGTCGCGATTTTAACACACTGGCCGCCAGACTCAATCAACAGAGGATTAGACAAAAGTGGAAGTGGCCTGAGATTTGCTGACTGGCGGTTACTCGGCTAGGATCAAAGAGGGAAAACGCCCTGTGGGGCCCACTTTCCCCATTGCGGCAGGAGCCACGGTTGGTGCAGCCGTGGGTGCTGCGGTGACTTCAGACAATAAATAATTACTTGGGGGTTGAAAATGGATATTTTGTGGTTCCCGCCGTTGCTCGGCGTGGTCGGGCTGATGGCTGCCTGGGTTGTCTACGCTCTGGTGAAACGCTACCCCTCAGGTGAAGGGCTGGTGGCAGAGATCTCAGACGCCATCCATCAGGGAGCGATGGTGTTTATGCGACGCGAGTACTCTATCCTCGCGATATTCGCGGTCATCATTGTGGTCTTTCTCTATATCGGGTTTCAGAGCTGGCATACGCCGCTGGCGTTTGTGGTGGGGGCGCTTTGTTCGGCCACAGCCGGCTATATCGGCATGTACACCGCCACCCGTGCCAATGTGCGCACCACGGTAGCCGCCAGCACCGATGGCCCCGCATCGGCCTTGAGTGTGGCGTTTTTTGGCGGTTCCATCATGGGGTTGACTGTGGCTTCCATGGGCTTGCTGGGGCTGGGGGGGCTTTACCTGCTGTTTGGTGCCGATCCTGCACATGCAGAGGCAATTCACGGGTTTGGTATGGGGGCATCAACCGTGGCGCTGTTTTCACGTGTCGGCGGGGGGATATTTACCAAGAGCGCCGATGTGGGGGCGGACCTGGTGGGCAAGGTGGAGGCGGGCATTCCCGAGGATGATCCCCGCAACCCGGGCGTGATTGCCGATAATGTGGGCGATAACGTCGGGGATGTCGCAGGTATGGGCTCCGACATCTTTGAATCCTATTGCGGCTCGATGATCGCAACGATTGCCATTGCCTCCACCATGTCTCTGGTGGCGGTGGAAGGCCTCAGCGGCGCCCGCGAGAGCCTGATGTTTGCTCCCCTGTCTCTGGCCTCGGCGGGCCTCTTGTGTTCCATCCTGGGTATTTTGCTGGTGCGCCTGTCGTCGGGACGGCCACCGGAGGTAGCCCTGCGCATGGGCACTATCGGCGCTTCGGTCCTGTTTATTGTGGTTGCATGGTTTGTGCTGGCGGCGATTGATGTGGTGACGGCGGTGTGGCTCTGTGTGGTCTGCGGTGCTGTGGGTGGCATTATGATTGGTCTGGTCACCGAGTATTATACCGGCGGGCGACCGGTGCAGCTGATCGCTGAAGGCGGAGAGACCGGGCCTGCGACGGTCATGATTTCCGGCCTGGCCACCGGCATGGAGTCGGTGGTGGTGCCGGTGCTGGTGATCGCCGGCATTATCTTTAGTACCAGTGCCCTGCTGCCGGAGGGGGCCGGGGTTTACGGCGTGGGTATCGCCGCCGTGGGCATGCTGGCCACGGTGGGCATTACGATGGCGATCGATGCCTACGGCCCGGTGGCAGACAACGCCGGCGGCATCGCGGAAATGGCGGAGCTGGGGCCGGAGGTGCGTGAAATAACAGACGGTCTGGATGAAGTGGGCAATACTACTGCGGCCATCGGCAAGGGATTTGCCATCGGCGCGGCGGGGCTGGCGGCGTTGGCCATTATCGCCGCCTACATCGAGACTATCTCTGCACACAATGCCAACTTCAGTCTGAACATCAGCGATCCGCTGGTGTTGGCGGGCATGTTCCTGGGTGGCATCTTCCCGTTTGTGGTCAGCGCCTTGACCATGCGTGCAGTGGGCGATGCTGCCTTTGATATGATCAAGGAGATTCGCCGCCAGTTCCGGGAGATCCCGGGATTGATGGAAGGTAACGCCAAACCCGATAGCGGCCGTTGTGTCGATATTGCCACTCAGGCGGCATTGCGCCGCATGGTGGCGCCGGGAGTACTGGCTGTGGCCTCGCCGGTCGTGATCGGTTTCCTGATAGGCCCGGCTGCGCTGGGCGGTATGTTGGGCGGTGCCCTGGTCAGTTGCGTATTGCTGGCGCTGACCATGGCCAACGCCGGCGGCGCCTGGGACAACGCCAAGAAATATGTGGAAAAGGGTAATTTGGGCGGCAAGGGGTCCGATGTGCACAAGGCTACGGTGGTGGGCGATACCGTTGGCGATCCGTTCAAGGATACCTCGGGACCGGCGATGAACATCTTGATTAATGTGATGGCGATTGTCAGCCTGGTAATTGCGCCGCTGCTGGTGTAGTGAACTGCGGGTATAGTCTTTGGCCTAGGGCTGTTGCGGCGCCCCGGTCGCATTGCTTTTGAAATGACTGTCTGTGCCGCGTTGGCTGTCAGTGATGGCGTGGTCATCAAGAGCGGCAACAGTGTCGCATATCAGCTGCAGGGCTTTGCTGTATTTATCCAGGGCGCTGCTTACCGCGCTTGGTTCCGCAGTGCCTGCGACTGCTTCTTTGAGGATTTCTTCCAATTCCCTGGCGCACAGGTGCAGATCCAGAGCACCGATATTGCCGGAAACGCCCTTGATGGCGTGCACTCGTTCCAGCGAGGCTGACCATTGTCTATCGCTAATTAACCGCGCTAATTCCCGAGCCTGGTTGCGATACAGGCAGTGAAATTTTCTCAGCAGCGTGGTGTAGAGGTCGACGTTGCCAGTGCAGTTTGTCAGACCGTATTGAATATCAAAACCGGGCATTTCCTTCGGTAGTGTGGACGTCTGCAATGGCAGATCCGTCGCAGGTTGAAACGCGGTGGCTTGTTTGGGGGACAGCCATTTGCACAGGGTGTTAATCAACAGTTGAACATCCAGAGGTTTGGCCAGGTGGTCGTTCATGCCGGCGGCGAGACACTTGTCGCGGTCGATGGACATAGCGTTTGCGGTCATGGCAATAATGGGCAGTTGTTCAAATCGGGCCTGGCTGCGAATTTTTTGAGTGGCGGTGTAGCCATCCATCACCGGCATCTGAATATCCATTAACACGGCGGCAAACTCCGTGGTTGCCAGCTTGTCGAGTGCAGCCTGCCCGTTGTCGGCAAGGGTCACTTTAAAGCCTGCGCTCTCAAGCATTTCCCGTGCCACGTCCTGGTTGATTTCGTTGTCTTCTACCACCAACAGGTGGGCACCTTCAATCGCCGGTGGCAGGCGCGCCAACGGCGTGGTGCTATTGTCCTGGCGCGTCGGGTAAACGCCCTTTTCTCCAAGTAGGCCGATGATTGTGTCAAACAGGGTGGAGGTGCTGATCGGCTTGACCAAAAAAGCGTCGGCGCCAGCGCTTTGTGACTGCTGAATGATTTCCTCGCGCCCGTATGCAGTAATCATTAACACGGCAGGGATACGCGGAAGTGACTGATCCCGCTTGATGGCGCGGGTCGCTTCGGCACCATTCATGCCGGGCATTTTCCAGTCCATGATGATCAATTGAAATGGTTCCGGTGTTTCGTGCAGCAGTGTCAGTGCCTGTTCCGCGGACCTGGCGGTGGTTACCTGGAAGCTAAAGGATTCGAGCATTTCCGCCAGCAGGTCCAGCGACAGCGGGTGGTCGTCAACCACCAGTATACGCGTGCCCTTGAGGGTGTCGCTGGGCAAATTGTAGGGGTCGGTGCGTCGATCCACCAGTCCGAAGGGCAGGGTGAAGGAGAATGCTGAACCCTCGCCTCTTTTACTGCTCACCTGAATCTCTCCGCCCATCAGATTGACCAGGTTTTTACAGATCGACAGCCCCAGGCCGGTGCCGCCGTACTCCCGGGTGACCGAAGAGTCGGCTTGGGTGAAAGCCTGGAACAGTAACTTTTTTTGGGTGGGCGTAAGGCCGATACCGGTGTCGCGCACGCTGAAATCCATGACGATGTCGTTGGCCTGCTGGCGACCCACTTTAATGGATAAAACGATTTCTCCGCGCTCTGTGAACTTGACTGCGTTGGAGCAAAGGTTGGTCAGAATTTGGCTGAGCCGTAGCGGGTCGCCAATCAAACGCGGCGGCACCTGTTTGTCGATATCCAATATAAACTCCAGGCCTTTTTCCTGGGCACGGATGGCGGAGATGTCGGTCAGAGTAGTGAGCACTTCATCCAGGGTAAAGGGGATCTGTTCTATTTCCAGTTTGCCCGCTTCAATTTTTGAAAAATCGAGAATGTCGTTAATGATACCGAGCAGGGTGTTTGAAGAGGTGTTGATGGTCTGCAAATAGTGACGCTGTTTCTCGGTCATCTGGGTGCGCAGCGCCAGTTGGGTCATACCGATAATGGCATTCATAGGGGTGCGGATTTCGTGGCTCATATTGGCCAGAAACTCAGACTTGGTACGGCTCGCTTCCTCGGCCATCTCCTTGGCTTTTTCTGCAGTTTCCTTGGCCTGATGCAGCTCCTGCTGTTGTACCTTGCGTTCGGTAATGTCTCGAATCAAGCCCGTTACGTGGATCTGGCCGTCGATGACAGTGCGACTGAGTGAGAGGTCGGCGGGAATGACTTCGCCATCGCTGCGCCGGATTTCGATTTCGATGCTATTGCCGAGCAGCGGTGAGCTCGGATTCTCCATGACGTCGCGCAGATTTTCCCGGTATTCGTCTTTCAGGTGATTGGGAGCTATGGTCAGAATGTGTTGGCCGAGCATCTCCTTTGGATCTACACCGAGAATACGTCCGGCGGCCGGGCTGAACAGGGTGAATATGCCCATGGGATTGATGGTGAAAATGCCGTCGGCGGCATTTTGGATCACGCTGTTCAGGCGAATCCGTTCGTGTTCCAGTTCGTGGGTGCGCTCTTTCACCAAGCGGGCCAAGTGTTTGCGGTGGGCGGACAGTTCGCGATCAATGCGCTTGCGATCGGAGATGTCAGTGATAAAACCTTCGATAAATGTTAATTGCCCATCGTGGTCGTAAATACCGCGACCCCGCTCCCAAATCCAACGCTCACCGTGATCGCTGGTATGAATGCGGTACTCTACTTCAAACGCTTTTTTCTGCTCAATGGCACTGCGTTTGATTTGATACACCTGGTCGCGGTCCTCGGGAAATATCAATTTCACATAGGAGAGTTTGTTTTCCACAAAGTCTTTGGGCTGATGGCCGGTGAGGGCCAGGGCGCTCTGGCTCATATAGGTGACCTGCCATTGACGGCTGTTATCGCAGCGGTAAACAGCGCCGGGTAAATTGGACATCAAACTTAGCAGGAAACGTTCCCGATCCTCCAGGGCGTGTTCGGTATGACGGCGCGAAGTGACATCGGTGGCCACGCTGCCGATGGCATAAATGTTTCCGTGAATGTCACGCATGGGGAATTTGGCTATCAAGAGGACGCGTTCCTCGCCGTTGATTTCCAGCGCCTCTTCAAACTCAACGGTGGTTTTTTCGGCAAGGACTTGTTGATCGCGTTGTTCCAGCTTCTCAGCAGACCTTGCTGCCAGCATGCTGTGCGCATCTTTGCCGATAAGCTCTGACTGGTCGTAACCAAAGGTGTCACACAGCGCTTTGTTAACCAGCAACAGGCGGTTTTCCAGGTCCTTAATTAAGATCATCGAGGTGTTGTTGTTGAGAATAGCTTCCTGTTCATGCGCGATAAACTCCTTTTGGCGTTGGTGACGCAGTTGCAGAATGACCAGCGTTATCAGTACTCCGATGGCAATCAGTGTCAGACCGGTATTAACCAGACGGCTGCCGGTCAGAGAGCGCAGGGCTTCGTTGCGGTTCACTTCGGTGGCGATGCCGAGGTTCAGTTCCTGATCCCACAGCCAAGCGCCTACCACCATGACGCCGCGGTAGTCTCGGTATCCTTCTACATTGCTGCCGCTGCGCCCCTGAATTGCATTGCCCACCATCAGGGTCAGCGGTTGGTGGTCCCGGGTGAGGTTGGATTTTTCCCCGCGGGTCAGGTCGACACCCGGGTCGCGTAGTGGCAAATGCAACGCTGAGTGCTGGTCTTTTTTCAGTAGTCCCCACTGTCGTAATTGGTCGGTAAAGCGGCTCTCGCTGATCATATAACCGCTTTGGTTAAAAGCGTAGGTTTCCCCGCTCTCGCCCATGCGGCCCCGCTGAAACATTGGCGTAAAATCCTCCAGGGGGTCGATACCGAGTGCCAGGATAGCCGTGATCTCTTGGGTGGAGTTGCGAATCGGCGAGGCCACAAACATCAATGGCACCTGTTTTGATGGTACGCCATCGACAGGGGGCGGTTGATACAGGTAGGGTTGGGAGACCATGGTTTTTCCGCGCCAGACCTGTGTCAGCAGATTGGAGTGCAGCGTCAGGGGTGATGGGCCGCCAATATAGTGCCGAGAGTTGGCCGCGAGCACAGTTTGGTCGGGACCGATGATCAGAAAACCGCGACGTGGATGATCCTCGTAAAGAGGACGCATGCGCGCCAGCAACAACTGCAGGGACGGTGAGTTCAGCAGACTTTGAGGCTGATGGCTGGCCTCGGCCAGGGCTTGGCTATGGATGATTATCACCGGATCTTTGGCCCAGGTTTCCGCGGCTGTGCGTTTTTCTTTTATCCAGGATTGCAGGGCCTGGTGGCTGGTATTGAGTACGGTTTCCAGCGAGGAACGCAGGTCTTGCTGGTGTAGCTGCGTCTGGTACCACTGAGCGCTGAACGAGATCACGGTCAGGCATAAAAGCAGTACGGCGGCAACGGCTATGGATTTGTTGGTTCTTGGCTCCATAAACTTGTACAGGCTGCGGCTGGGGTCAGTATTGAGTTTAGTCGTTGATCGGGGGTGGCGCGCAACTCAGCATTCAGGCTTTTGGGGAACCGGCGCAAGATTCCGAGTGTCTGTTGGTAAGACAGGGGCCTTCTTTAGAAAACGATTCAGTAGTTAGTGCCCATCCGGACACTAGCTAGTGGCAATAACCTAATCAGGAGAATGCAAGCTGTGCGTGTAACATTCAATGCCAATACCGTTACAAAGGTCTCTCGGTGGGCGTTGCTCACGGCCTGGTTATCGGTTGTCTGTGCGGTGCTGGCCGGGCAAACAGTGGCGGCTACCGAGACCGCCATCTTTGCCGGCGGCTGTTTCTGGTGTATGGAAAAGCCGTTTGACGAACTGGAGGGCGTGATTTCGACCACCTCGGGTTATGCCGGCGGGCATGTGAAAAATCCCACCTACAAGCAGGTCTCCAGCGGCCGTAGCGGCCATACCGAAGTTGTCCAGGTGGTGTTTGATCCGGACAAAATCAGTTACGCCCAGTTACTGGAGGTCTTCTGGCGCAATATCGACCCGCTGGATGCCCGCGGTCAATTTTGTGACAAGGGCAGCCAGTACCGCTCGGCTATTTTTTACCTGAACGAACAACAACGCCTGGCCGCCGAGGCCAGTCGCGATGCCCTGGCGGCCAGTGCCCGTTTTACACAACCCCTGGTGACGGAGGTCTCTGCGGCAGGTGAGTTTTATCCGGCGGAGGATTACCACCAGAACTACTACCAGAGGAACCCGGTCCGTTATAAATACTACCGTTACCGCTGCGGCCGCGACCAGCGCCTAAAGGAGCTGTGGGGGGAAGAATCGGCCTGAGCCACAGGCTTATACGGTTTAACGGGCGTGGATAAACGGCACAAACCGCACCGGTAAAATGGGGCGGCGCTGGAGCTGATCATGTTCGTCCCGAAACAATAAATACAGCTCCTGCTGATAGTAGGAGTCTTGCAGTGGAATAATCATTCGTCCACCGCTACCCAGTTGTTCCAGCAGCGGCGATGGTACCTCTTCCGCACAGGCAGTCACCATGATCGCGTCGAAGGGCGCTGACTCTGGCCAGCCCTCATGACCGTCACCCACACGCAAATGGACGTTGCTGTAGTGCAATTCCCGGAGGTGGTCGGCGGCCATAGCGCTGAGTTCCTGCACAATTTCGATGCTGTATACCTCGCGGGCGATGCTCGCCAGTACGGCGGTTTGATAGCCACAGCCAGTGCCAATTTCCAGCACTCTGCTGTAAGAGTCCAGAGCCAGCAGATCGGTCATCAGGGCGACAATATAGGGTTGAGATATGGTTTGGTTATAGCCAATAGGCAATGGGTAGTTACCGTAGGCGTAACGCCGATCGCGCTCTGGCACAAAAGTCGGCCGCGGTACGGACCGCAGCGCCTGTTCAACTCGGGTATCCATCTGGGAGAGCCCTGTGTAACAGGCCGTTTCGCGGTATTCGTTTTTGATCTGGTCGATCAGGGCGTTGAGTTGAGTTGGACTCTGCGGCTCCATGGGTTATTCAACAATATGCTGTTCAGTAAAACCGATATCCCGGGCAGCCTGGCTGGCGCGGTCCAGATTGTGGAAACACCAGTGCGTACCGGCTTCTGTGGTAAGGGTCAGGCTTTGGCCCTGGTTGTCGTGAAAGCCCAGCATCCAGCCATGACCACCGGGATGGGGTTCAATGGTGGCATCGTGCAGCAGGCCTTCGCGCTTGAGGGCGCGCAAGTGTTGCAGGTCCATACACACCTCCAGGATTGCGAGTTAAACAGTCGATGTGTATCAGTATAGGAGAGGGATTGCCGCGCTTTGGATCGAAAAGGGATAAGGAGCTGATGATTTAGCCATAAAAAGGGCGCGTAAGGGCGCCTTTTTATGGCTAAATGGTTTTACACCTTAAAAGTGGTTTTCAGCTTTTTCGGTGCCATCACCTTTTTAAGGGTGGCATAAACCGGCAGGCCGTTTTTATAGGGTGGGTAATCCTCGCCCTGAATCAATGGCAGCAGGTAGTCGCGGGCTTTTTCCGTGATTCCGAAACCATCGCGGGTAATGTAGTCACGGGGCATCATACGCTCGACATTGGCTACCTTGTCCAGCGGCGCCTCCTGGATGGTCCATTTGTATTTCTTGCCCTTGCCGCGAATGATTGCAGGCATCACAGCGTTTTTACCGGCGATGGCCATTTCCACCGCGGCCTGGCCGACCGCGTAAGCCTGTTTCACGTCGGTGGCTGAGGCTATGTGGCGGGCGGCGCGCTGCAGGTAGTCGGCCAGCGCCCAGTGGTATTTGTAACCCAGCTCACTTTTCACCATCTCTGCCAGCGTCGGCGCTACGCCGCCCAGCTGTTTGTGACCAAACGCGTCGGTAGTGCCCGCATCGGCCAAGAACGTGCCGTCTTTATACTGGGCGCCCTCGGAGGCCACAATCACACAGTAACCGTGCTTTTTAACGCTGCTCTTGACCCGCTTTAGAAACTTGTCTTTATTAAAGGCGATCTCGGGAAACAGGATAATGTGGGGTGCGTCACCCTCCTCCTGGGCTGCCAGGCCACCGGCGGCAGCAATCCAGCCCGCGTGACGACCCATCACTTCCATAATAAATACCTTAGTGGACGTGGCGCACATGGACGCCACATCCAACGCGGCTTCCTTGATGGAAACCGAGACGTATTTGGCCACGGAGCCGAATCCGGGGCAGTTGTCGGTAAAGGGGAGATCGTTGTCGACGGTCTTGGGGACGTGGATGGCCTGAATCGGGTAGCCCATTTTCTCTGACAACTGGGAGATCTTCAGACAGGTGTCCGCAGAGTCGCCACCACCGTTGTAAAAGAAGTAACCGATATTGTGGGCTTTGAACACTTCAATAAGGCGCTCGTATTCGGAGCGGTTCTGTTCCAAACTTTTCAGTTTGTAACGACAGGAGCCGAACGCCCCGGAGGGGGTGTGTTTTAACGCGGCAATGGTTTTGGTGCTCTCTTTACTGGTGTCGATCAGCTCTTCCTTCAAGGCGCCAATAATGCCGTTGTGGCCAGCGTACACTTTGCCGATGTGCTGTTTGTGCTGGCGAGCGGTCTCGATTATGCCGCAGGCACTGGCGTTAATGACCGCCGTGACTCCCCCAGATTGGGCGTAGAACGCGTTCTTTTTGGTGGTTTTTCTTGTGGCCATGGTGGCTTCCTGTCATTTCCGGTGTCAAGTTTTACTGTTAGCAACCGGTCTTATTGGTGTTGTGGGGTACCGGCCCGGTGCTCCTATGCACTAAGAGCTCCTTTCTGTTGTTAAATGCAGTGACTAAATGTGTCCTGTTATAAAAACAGCGCCTTGTTACATCCAAGCGCTTTAAAAGCCGCGCATAATACTGGAAACTTGGGGGAATTGCAGGTTGTTTTTCATGCAGCTTGCGTTTGTCATCGGTCATGTCGGGAAGAGAGCCCCGAAAGTCCTGCTGTGTTAAGCTGGCGCCGGTTAAAACTGTTTTGTAGGGTTCCCAATGCATATACATATACTCGGCGTCTGTGGCACGTTCATGGGCAGCCTGGCGCAGCTGGCCAAGTCCCTGGGTCACCGTGTCACCGGCAGTGATGCCAATGTCTATCCGCCGATGAGTACCCAACTACAACAGGCGGGTATTGAGATTTGGCAGGGTTATAGCCCAGAGCACTTGCAGCCCGAGCCAGATCTGGTGGTGGTTGGCAATGCCATGACTCGCGGCAATCCGGCGATAGAGGCGCTGCTGAACAGCCATATACCCTACACCTCCGGCCCCCAGTGGTTGCGCGACCATGTGCTGCGGGACAAATGGGTGTTGGGGGTGGCCGGAACCCACGGCAAAACCAGTACCAGTTGCATGCTGGCCTGGATTCTGGAGTACGCTGGTATGGTTCCGGGTTACCTGATTGGCGGGGTGCCGAAAAATTTTGACAGCTCGGCCCGGCTGGGGAACTCCCCGTTTTTTGTGGTGGAGGCGGATGAGTACGACAGCGCGTTTTTTGATAAGCGCTCAAAATTTGTCCACTACGGCGCGCGTACATTGGTGCTGAACAATCTGGAGTATGACCACGCCGATATTTTCCCGGACCTGGCGGCGATTCAGCGCCAGTTCCATCACCTGGTACGCACAGTGCCCAGCAGTGGCCTACTGGTGGTGCCTACGGCAGACGCCAATCTGGAACAGGTGTTGGAGATGGGCTGCTGGACGCCGGTGCAGCGCTTTGGGGTGGGGGCGCAAGCGGCGGAGAGCTCCTGGCAGGCGGAGCTTTACAACGAGGACGGTTCCCGCTTTGGTCTGTTTTTTGAGGGCCAGAACGCGGGCGAGGTGTGCTGGTCCCAGACCGGCTTGCACAATGTCAACAACGCCCTGGCGGCTGCGGCGGCTGCCCGCCATGTGGGAGTGGCGCCGGATGTCGCGGTTCAAGCCCTTTGCGCTTTCGAGGGTATCAAGCGACGCATGGAATGCCTGGCGGATATCGACGGGATCAAGGTCTACGACGATTTTGCCCACCACCCCACCGCCATTAAAACCACTCTGGCGGGTCTGCGTGCACGGGTGGATGCGCAGCCAGCGGGGGGGCAAAAGATCATCGCCTTGATTGAACCCCGTTCCAACACCATGCGCATGGGCGTGCACAAAGAGGTGCTGGCCGAGGCTTGTATCGATGCCGATGATGTACTCTGGTATCAGCCCGCCGGTGAAAACTGGGGTATGGAAGAGGTGGTCAATCACAGCCCGGTACCCGCCAAGCTGGTGGATAACATAGAGACGCTAATCAGTGACGCTCTGACCCTGAGTGCCCAGGGGGGGCATATTGTGATCATGAGCAATGGCGGCTTCGGCGGTGTCCACCAGCAGCTGGTGACAAAACTGGAGGAAAGGGTTGCAAAGCGCGGTTGAGTACTAAAGGATCAGTAAATAGGTGATTGCCCCCAGCATGGTCAGGCAGAGCAGCACGCTCAACCAGGGCAACAATTTAGAGGGCTGCTTACCCTCCTCTTCGATGCGATTGCCTGGCGAGGTGGGGCGGGTTTTCCAGCGCTTGGGGGTAGGCGGCTGGACTTGGCGCCGGTTTTCGTTGACCTCATCTCCCCGGGGTATCCGCACCCGGGTTGTATCCTGGTCTGCCTGGGGACCGATGACCCGGAAGCTGTAGACATCCAGGCGCAAGCGGTCGCCCGGGCGTGCGATGCCTTCGCTGATGCGTTCATCATTGATAAAGGTACCGTTGGCAGAACCCAGGTCGCGAATCTGGAGCCGGTTGCCCTTGATAGTGAGTTCGGCGTGTTGCCGGGACAGGTGGGTGCCGGGGATGGTGATATCACACTGACTGCCGCGGCCTATAACGGCGGGGGTGCGGGGGAGGCTGTACTTCTGACCAGACAGCCAACTGCTGTCTGCCACCAGGGACCAGTGCACGGTCTCGTCGTTAACGGCGGTTTGCCTCTGGGAATCCTGCAAACCCAGTATTTCAATCTCAACCACGCCCAGGCGCACAAGATCACCGGGTAACAGCTGTTTTTGGGTGACCCGCTGATTGTTGACAAAACAGCCACCTGAACTGTTGTTATCCTTTAGATAGAGCTTGCTGTCTTTGGTGATCAGGCGGGCGTGAACCGGGCCGACGCCCTCATCTTTGACGACCAGGTGGTTGCCGGGAGCGCTGCCAATGGTATAAAACTTTTCTGCCACCCAGATGGGATCGCAACGCTTATCCTTAAACTGAATTTTCAGCATCTGTCGGTCCACCCCCCTATTAGCCTTGATATCATCATTATGCAGACCGGCCCTACATCACTCCCCAGCAACGCCAAAGGTAGATATATAATGATGTAGAGTGATAGCGGTGTATTATACAAAAAACCGTGATCTTGCCACTATTTTCTCCCTCTGGCGCATAAGTTGACGCCGCGGTAGTAAAACAGTGTCGGGATTCAACCTAACCCACACGAAGATGGGACCTGATCTTATCCAATGGACACAGGCAGCGTATGGAACTAGCCGGCTATAAATTTGGCCAAGTCATCGGCGAGGGGGGGATGGCAACCGTGTTCAGGGGGCAGCAGTTATCCCTGTCCAGACCGGTGGCCATTAAGGTACTGAACCAGCAACTGGCCAAGCATAGTCAGGTGCGAGAAGCTTTTGAGCGGGAGTCGCTAATTATTGCGCGTCTCAACCACCCCAACATTATCCAGGTCATCGACCGGGGAGTGACAGAAGAGAATTCCCCCTACTTTGTCATGGAGTACGTGGATGGGGTTGATCTGGTGACGCTGATTCGGCAGGGACAGCTGCCATTAGCGCGGAAAATTAGCATCTGTCTGCAAATCTGCAAGGCCCTGGCTTACGCCCACAAAAACGGCGTGATCCACCGGGATATCAAACCGGGTAATGTGATTGTGGACCGGGACTATAATGTCAAAGTGCTGGATTTTGGCATCGCTCAGTTTAACCCGGTTGAGGGCGAACAGGGCACCGCTGTCATGGGCGGCGGAAGCGAGCAAGACGTGATGGGGACTTTGGCCTATATGGCACCGGAACTGCACCACTCTTTCGCCCGTGCCAACGAGAAGAGTGACATCTACTCCCTTGGGCGGGTGATGTTTGAGCTTTTTGCCGGTTTTCTGCCCATTACCATCGACAAGCCACTGGCCCATTACGGGGAAGAGGTGTCCAAACCCCTGGATCGACTGGTCATGGCCTGTGTCGCCGAAGACGTTGATCGCCGTCCCAACTCTGTGCAGGAGGTTCACGATGTGTTGCTGCAATCGCTGCACGGCGCACACCTCGACAAGGCACAGGTGCAGCGGGCTCAGGAAAGTGTCAACCAAAAGTCATTTCGGCTGCTGGATGTCTTGCGGGAAAATGAGTTTGGTGCGGTCTACCTGTTTAGGGAAAAAACCAGCGGCCGTCAACTGATTGTCAAAAAACACAGTGGTTGCTTTGATGGTTATACCACCGGCAAACGGCTGGCGGGGTTAACACATTCCAACCTGGTGAAGGTGCACGGGGTTTCAAAAAATCCACGGGCTTTTATTGTCGTAATGGATTATCTGCCCGGTGGCAGCTTGCAGGAGCGGCTAGTGCGACCTTTCCCGGTGAACGATTTTCTGCCCATTGCGCGCCAGGTTTGCGCGGGGTTGATATACGCCCATCGCAACCATACTGTGCACGGCAACTTGCGGGCCAGCAATGTCCTGTTTGACGAGCGGGGAGTTGCCCAGATCACCGACTTCGGGTTGCGCGAGCACTATAGTGATGACCGGCGCGCACCGAATGGGGGTGATTCAGTTGGTCGGAAAAAGAACTGGTACAGTCTGCCGGATGAGCCGGTGACGGTGCAAAAAGATGTCTACGCTTGCGGCGTGATCTTTTACCAGATGTTGATGGGCGATCTGCCAAACTGGCACAAAGGTCGATTGCAAGCCGGCCGCACCTTTAAACGTTTGCCGGCCGAGTTGCAGGCGGTGTTGGTACGTATGCTGGAACCGGATCCGGACAAGCGCTTTGGCGCCATGGCGCAGGTGGCCGCATCGTTGGATGAACTGAGTGACAACATGGCAACCCAGGTCTGGCCGAAGGCGTTAACCGTTGCGGAAGAGGCTCCGGTGCAACCGGGCAAGACCCGTAAATTAAAGGTTTTATGGCTGCTGCTGTTAGCACTGGCTGTTTTGGTGGCGGTGAATGCGGGAATGTTGATGGTGTTTGGTCTGGACACGGATATGGGGCGCCTGCTATTGGATTGGTAGCTGGCGGGATGAATTTCTTCTCCGGATGATGGGTTTGGCTGTCTGCGGTTTAACCTGTGTGGGCAATAGTTGTGCGGTCCGGGTGAAAAGTATCCGTCAAATCAGAGCGGAGCGGGCGTTCAGTTTTCAATGGGCCTGTTCTCACTCATAATAACCAGTTGCAGCCCTTGGGAGGGGCTGCCAGGGACATTTTGCTCAAGGCGACTTCATGATTTTTCGGGATTTTTTTTCACGCGTTGTCTATTCCAGACTCTCTGATATCTATCAGAAGTTGGTCTTGCAACACCCGTGGATGACGTTGGCAGCAGTGTTGCTGGCGGCGGTTGTCTTGGCCTGCGGATTACCCAACTTCAAACTGGATGCGTCGGCGGATTCACTCACCCTCGAGCACGACAGCGATCTCGATTATTTTCGCGAGATCTCCAAACGCTACCAGAGCAGCGATTTTCTGGTAATTACCTACAACCCCCATACCGATCTGTTTTCCGATGAGGCGATCGACACCCTGAAAGCCTTTCGCGACGAATTGCTACAGGTAGAGGGCATCGTCAGCGCCAATACCATGCTGGATGTTCCGCTGCTGTACAGCCCGGTGGTAACCCTCACCGAGGTGGCCTCCAATACGCACACTCTGCTGTCGCCGGGAGTCGATCGGCAGTTGGCCAAACAGGAATTTCTCAACAGTCCCATATATCGCGATATGTTACTGAGTCCCGATGGCCAGACGACGGCGATGTTGCTGAATCTGGCCGTGGACAACCGGTATATCGAGCTGGTGCGGCACCGCGATGCACTGCGATTATTGCGCGACCAAAAGGGGCTGACTGCAGCCGAGGCGCTGGAGCTGGAGCAGGTCTCAAAGACCTTTCTCGACTACCGTACTGCCAGCGCCAAACGCGGGCACGAACGGGTAGACGAGGTGCGCGCCATCGCCGACCGCTACAAGGATCGGGCCGAGATATTCCTCGGTGGTGCCACCATGATCACAGCGGATATGATCAGTTTTATTCAAAGTGACCTTAAAATCTTCGGCACGGGTATTCTGCTGTTTATCATTCTTGTGTTGGTGATTATTTTCCGCCAGGGGCGGTTTGTATTTTTGCCGCTGCTGACCTGTGTGTTGTCGGTACTGATGATGCTGGGTTGGCTCAGCTGGATCGACTGGCGTCTGACGGTGATTTCGTCGAATTTCGTCGCTCTGCTGCTGATCATCGCCCTGGCCATTACCATTCACCTGGTGGTGCGTTACCGCGAATACCACGCCCGCTACCCGGATTGGACCCAGCAACAGCTGGTCATGGAAACCGTGCGAATGATGGCGCGCCCCTGTTTGTACACCGCCCTCACCACCATTGTGGCGTTTGTGTCGCTGGTGGTGAGTGATATTCGCCCGGTAATCGATTTTGGCTGGATGATGACCATTGGCTTAAGCCTGGCCCTGCTGCTGGCGTTTGTGGTATTGCCGGCGGGTCTGATGGTCTTGCCGAAAGGACAGCCCAAGGACAAGGGGGACAATTCTGCGGCCTTTACCCTGCGCTTTTCCCGCGCTGCAGAAAACCACGGCGGCAAGGTGGTCCTGATCAGTGTGTTGGCTGGTGCCGTGAGTATTTACGGTATGACACGCCTGGAAGTGGATAACCGTTTTATCGATTATTTCCACAGCTCCACGGAAATCTACCAGGGCATGGAAACTATCGATCGCCGCCTGGGTGGAACCACGACTCTGGATATTTTGTTGGATGTGGACCCGGAGCAGCTGACGCCGGACGTCTACGAACCGGTGAACTACGGCAACGGCGACAGTTATAACGGTGAGGCTTTTGGGGATGAAGCCGATCCCTTTGCCGAGGCGGATCCCTTTGACGAGCCGGACCCCTTCGAGGACCCGGAGCCGATGATGGAAGAGGATCCTTTTGCCGAGGCAGATCCCTTCTCCGAGCAAAACCCGGAGTCTCAGCCAGTCTCCAGCTATTGGTTTACCGTGGCTGGACTGTCGGAAGTGGAGCAGTTGCACGACTACCTGGAAGCGCGCAGTGATATCGGTAAGGTGCAGTCACTGGCTGTCGCTTACAAGGTGGCACGAGATATCAATGGCAAAAAGCTCAATGACTTTGAACTGGCCATCCTGCGGCGGGAGTTGCCTCAGGAGATCAACAAGCTGTTGATCGATCCCTACCTGTCAGAAGCCGCCAACCAGGCTCGCATCGCTGTCCGGGTGGTGGAGTCTGATCCCACCCTCAAGCGTATGGAGCTGGTCAGGGAGATTCGCGAGTTCCTTGAAATAGAAGTGGGCTTGAAGCCGGAGCAGATTCACTTTACCGGACTGCTGGTACTCTACAACAATATGTTGCAGAGTCTCTTTCATTCACAGATTGTGACTCTGGGGGCGGTGTTCCTGGGAATTATGCTGATGTTCCTGGTACTGTTCCGGTCGCTGTCGATCGCCATTATCGCCATTATTCCCAATATGCTGGCCGCAGGTGTCGTGCTGGGCGGTATGGGGCTGGCCGGTATCCCCCTGGATATGATGACCATAACCATCGCTGCGATTACCGTGGGTATCGGGGTGGATCACGCCATTCACTATATCCATCGCTTCAAGCAGGAGTTCTGTCTGGACGGCAGTTATGTGGGCTCCATGCACCGCTCCCATGGGTCCATTGGCCGGGCCATGTATTACACGTCCATTACCATTATTTTTGGTTTTTCAATACTGGCACTGTCCAAGTTTATCCCGTCCATATACTTCGGTTTGTTGACCGGTCTGGCGATGTTTGCGGCCATTCTCGGTTCCCTGACGCTGCTGCCCAAACTGATCTTAATGGTCAAACCCCTGGGGCCTGAATCATCTGCGGTGAATGCCGACGTACAGACGGCTTGAGCCTGCTGGGGGTGGGGAGCGTACCCTAAAGCGGGAAACTGACCCTGAATTCCGCGCCGCCCAGTGGGGACTGCTCAACCGACAGGCTGCCGCCGTAACCGCTGATAATCTCCACGGCCATAGCCAAGCCAATCCCCTGGCCGGGTTGGGCGGTATCCGCCCGGGCGCCGCGCTGTAAAATTTCCTGTTGCCGTGATGGGGGCACTCCAGGGCCGTCATCGCCAATGACCAGCGTCAAGTTCTGGTTGTCAATCAGACCTGTCAGGGCCACAGCATGCTCGCCGTATTTAAAGGCGTTCTCCAGCAGATTCCCCAACACTTCCATCAAGTCCCGTTCGTCCCCGTAAAAGCCACAGGGTTGCGGCAGTTGTAGCGAAAAACGGATATGTTTGTCGGCATATACTTTTTCCAGGGCTGTCGACAGGCGGTTTGCCACCTGGGCCACCTCCACCTGTTGCTGTTTGCTGCCGTGGTTGCGCACAATCGCCCGCTGCAACTGGTGACTGACAATCTGGTTCATCCGCGTGACCTGGTCGTCGATCAGTTGGTGGAGTGCCGTGCTGTCGTGACTGCCTTCATCTGCCTCGGGGGCATTGAGTGCGCCGCGCAGGGCCGCCAGCGGTGTTTTCAGGCTGTGGGCCAGGTCCCCCAGGCTATTGCGGTAGCGTTCCCGCTGCCGGTGTTCGCGCTCCAGGACACGGTTGAGGTTGTCGGTGACTTGCTGTACCTCACGGGGATATTCGCCACTCAGGCGCTGGGTCTCCCCCTCCTCAATCTTGTGCAGATCGGCGGCAAGGCGCCCCAGTGGCCGCAGGCCCCAGCGCATGATGAACAGCTGCACTAACAGCAGGATGGCGGCAACTGTGCCCAGCCATTGCCACAGCTGGCCGCGATAGGTGCGCAACTGGGCCTGGTAGGCTATTTGATCGCGCAGGATATAGAAGCGAAAGCGATACTCGCCACCGCTGTCACTTTCCCAGAGGGTATTGTGGGCGAATAGAAACAGCGGCAACTCGGCCACTTGAATTCCGGGAAGCCGCACCTGCGCAAATGCGGTTTCCCCACCCCTTGGGTCGGCAGCTTGTTGCAGCGCCAACTCTGCGGGCAACAACCTCGCAGAGGCGGAGCGCCAGACCTCCCGATAACGGTGATCGAGAATGACGCCATAGAGGCCGGAGTTGAGCTGGTCGTACAGGGGTTCGCTCAGAGTCGGGGGCATGGTCAGGGTTTCTCCTTCCATTTCCGCAGCCCCCAGCAGCAGGTATATCTGGGTCTGCAGCCGCTCGGCGACGCCGGCAGCCAGGCTGCGTTGGAAAGCGAGGTCGAGAAAGTAGCCGGTTGCGCCCAAAAAGCAGGGCAACAACAGGGCCGAGGCCAGAAGCAGGCGGCTGGTCAGGGATTTCACAAACGGGGCCTTGTGCCGAAAGGGTTCGTGGCTCCTCGGGGCATTAGTCGGCGCCGTTGTCGGCGGTGAGGGTAAAGCGGTAACCCTGACCGCGCACCGTGGCGATGGGTTTGAGGGTGCCGTCGGGATCCAGCTTCTTGCGCAGGCGCCCTACAAATACCTCGATCACATTGCTATCGCGGTCAAAGTCCTGGTCGTAGAGGTGTTCGGTGAGCTGGGTTTTGGAAATGGTTTTGCCCGCCTGGTGTGCCAGGTATTCCAGGGTTTTGTACTCGAAACTGGTCAGTTCCAGCTCCAGTCCCTGCAGGTTGACGGTTTTGGCGGCGGTATTGATCTGCAGGGGGCCGAATTGCATCACCGGCGAGGCGTGACCGGCGGAGCGTCGCAACAGGGCATTGAGGCGGGCGTGGAGTTCTTCGTGGTGAAACGGTTTGACCAGATAGTCGTCGGCGCCGGCCTCCAGGCCTTCGACCTTGTCTTGCCAGGCACCTCGGGCGGTCAGGATAATCACCGGGTAGTTGCGACCCTGCTGGCGCAGCTGCTTGATCAGCTCAATGCCGTTGAGGTGGGGCAGACCGATATCAATCACCGCCAGGTCATAGTCAGTTTCGGTGCCGTAATACAGGCCTTCACGGCCATCTTCCGCCGCGTCCACGGCGTAGCCCTGTTGGGTGAGGCTCTCGGACAGCTGCTCTCTAAGGGTAAGTTCGTCTTCCACGACCAGTAGCCGCATGGCTGTTCCCCTTTTGGTTATTCTGTGAAAACTTCCTTTGGTTGTTGAAGATCTGCTCTCTGGCAGACACCTGGTTATTTCCGAACTTTGCCGGATTTGGCATCAATCACAATATTTTTAACGTGTCCGGACGGTTGCAGCACCTTGACCCGGTATTGACCGTCCATGCGGTTCACTTTCAAGACCTTTCCGCCACTGGCCCGGGCGGCGATTCTGGCAGCCTGGGCTTCGCTGATGGTGTGTTTTTTGTTCAGTGTGTGGATCGCGCGAGTCTGGCTGAACTGTGGCTTGGCGGTGGCCGGGGGGGCACTGCCCATAGCGGCTATCAGCACCAGCGCACTTGCGGTGGCAAATCCCTTTGCAGGCAAAATGGCTTGAAGTGCTGTTAGCATGGCGATGTCCTGTGCGTCCGGAGGCAGGCTATCGCACAACGGCCTGCCGGGTAAACAAGGTTTTATACCTCATTAATATACCGGACTGACGCTGACGGCAACTTTAATTTTCTTGCCCGGGTGGTGATCCATGCGGGTGTGGTAAGTATTGCCGTGGTATCTGTAGGTTACCTTGTAACCGGTAATCTTCTCTTCGTAGCTGACTTTTTCAGAGATTTCGCAGCGCTCCTCGTCCCGGTATTCGGTGGTGGTGAAGTTGGCGCGGTTGCGGTAACTGATATCCCGGGCGATTGAACCGCCGAGGAGGGCTCCCGCCACCGCCCCGACTTTCTGGCTGCTTTTATTTGTTCCCAACTCGTTACCGATCGCGCCGCCAATGATGCTGCCGAGGATGGTACCAGTGTGGGAGCGGTGGCCGTTGTGGGGTTGTTCGTAGGCAACGGTTTCGGTCCAGCAGTGGCGTTCGGGCACACGGTGGCTCACTGTCCTGTAGATAGGCTCGACGTGGGTGACCTTGGCAAAATCGTGGTGGCGGCTGTTTTTATGGGCGTGGTGGGGGGCAGCCCAGGTCAAACTGGCTCCGGCCAGGAGCCCGATGGCTATCAGACTGGTAGTGAGTGCGTTTTTCTTGATCATATCCATATCTCCAGTGGCGCTGTTTGTTCAGTATGGGATTAGCTTACGCCTTCTTGTCTGAATGCCGCCTGAAGGTTTGGGGCTTTTTTGTGACAGGCTTCACTGGGAGGAGGTCGTTTTACCTGCCTGTGGACTGCTGGCTATAATGATGGCTCTTCCCCTACCCTGTGAGCTGTTATGCCATCGATCCCGCTGTTTCCGTTGAGTACATTGTTGTTGCCCGGTATGCGTATGCCGTTGCAGATCTTTGAGCAGCGTTATTTGGCAATGGTGAGTGATTGTTTAAAGTCGGATTCGGGATTTGGGGTGGTGCTGATCCGCGAGGGCCATGAGGTGGGTGAGGTGCCTCAGGTGTTTTCGGTGGGGGTGTATGGCCGCATTGTAGACTGGGATAAGCAAACCAATGGTCTCTTGGGTATCACAGTGTTGGGAGAACGGAAATTCCGCACAGTGTCGATGGCGGCGCAGCCGGATAAGCTGTTGATGGCGGAAGTGGAGTTTTTACCCGATGAGCCGGTCGCGGAGATCGAGGATCGTCATATGGACCTGGTGGCCCTGGCGCAGCAGCTGTCCGAACATCCCGCGGTGGCCCGTTTGGGGCTGCCAACTATTAAAGACGCCAGTACACTCGGGTGGCAATTGACGCAGTTGTTGCCTTTGAGCAACCCGGACAAGGTGGCTTTGTTGGAGATGGATGATCCCTTACTGCGGTTGGATGAGTTGGATGAAAGGGTTCAGAGGTTGTCGGAATAGTGCCAAACGAACACAACCTCTTGTGCCCGTTTTTTTGGATAAAACCAAAACCGTCTGCTCCTGGCACACACCTACCCCAAAAGATTAATATTTAAACGCCCCCTAAATTAACGCCCAGAAACTGGGTATAATGCCTCCAATAATCCCTAGTTTGCTCAAAACGGAATTCTAAGTGTCTGAAAACGTTAAAGAATATATGGCCAAGGTCGGTCGCCAGGCCCGTGAAGCCTCGCGTCTGATTGCCGCCGCCTCCACTGGGGCCAAAAATAACGCCCTGCTGGCCACCGCCGAGGCACTTGACGCCGCCCGCGCCGAGTTGGCCGAAGCCAACGGCAAAGACATGGCCGCCGGCCGTAAAAACGGTCTCGATGCAGCCCTGCTGGATCGACTGGAACTGACCCCGGCCCGAATTGACGGCATGATCGAAGGCCTGCGCCAGGTCGCCGCCCTGTCCGATCCCTGTGGAGAGATCACCGACCTCAGCTACCGCCCCAGCGGGATCCAGGTCGGCAAAATGCGTGTGCCCCTGGGTGTAGTGGGGATCATTTACGAATCCCGTCCCAACGTGACCATCGACGCCGCCAGTCTGTGCCTCAAATCCGGCAATGCCACCATCCTGCGCGGTGGCAGTGAAGCCTTTCACTCCAACCAGGCCATTGCCGCCTGTGTGAAAAAAGGCCTTTCTGCAGCCGGACTACCGGAGACCGCAGTGCAGGTGATCGAGACCACCGACCGCGCCGCTGTTGGCGAGCTGATCACCATGCCGGAATACGTGGATGTGATCGTGCCCCGGGGTGGCAAAGGCCTGATCGAGCGTATCAGCAACGATGCCAAGGTAGCCGTGATCAAGCACCTGGACGGTATCTGCCACGTCTATATCGACGACAGGGCGGATCAGGAGAAGGCGTTTAATATCGCCCTCAATGCCAAAACCCACCGCTACGGCGTCTGTAACGCCATGGAAACCCTGTTGGTGGCCGAGGGTGTCGCCGCCGAGGTGCTGCCGCGACTGGCCGCAGCCTATGTTGCCAAGGGGGTGGAGCTGCGCGGCTGTGAGCGCACCTGCGCCATTATTGATGCCAAACCCGCTACCGAGGAAGACTGGGCGACGGAATACCTGGCACCGATCCTGTCAATTCGTGTGGTAGCGGATATGGACGAAGCCATGGACCATATTGCCCGCTATAGTTCCGGGCATACCGAATCCATTGTGACCGAAGACTACACCCGCGCCCGTCGGTTTATGGCGGCGGTGGATTCTTCGTCGGTCATGGTTAACGCCTCCACCCGCTTTGCTGACGGTTTTGAGTACGGCCTGGGTGCCGAGATCGGCATCTCCACCGACAAGATCCACGCCCGTGGTCCGGTAGGGCTGGAGGGGCTGACCTCCCAGAAGTGGATTGTGTTTGGCGACGGCGAGATTCGAGAGTAAACCCTTGCTGAAAACCATCGGTATTTTTGGCGGTACCTTCGATCCTATCCATATCGGCCATCTGCGGATGGCGCTGGAACTCAAGCAGCACCTGGGGCTGGATGAGATGCGATTGATGCCTTGCCACCAGCCGCCGCACCGGGCGGCGCCGGGTGTGACCAGCGAACATCGCGCCGCCATGACGCGGCTGGCGGTGGCCCAGTGCCCGGAATTGACGGTTGATGAACGGGAGCTGCGGCGGGACAAACCATCGTACACGGTTGAAACCCTGATCGAGATGCGCGAAGAGCTGGGCCGCGACGTGTCACTGTGTCTGGCCATGGGTATGGATTCCCTGGTGAATTTCCCCCGGTGGGTTCGCTCCCAAGAGATTCTGGCATTGGCTAACCTGGTGGTGGCCGCGCGGCCGGGCTGGTCCCTGCCGGAGCAGGGGGAGGCGGCGCAGTTGCTGGTTCGCCATCAGATGGAAGCCACCGAGCTTAAAACCCGACCGGGCGGGGGCATTGTGGTGGACACTTTGCGACTGCTGCCCATCTCCGCCACCGAGATTCGCGAACAGATTGTAGCGGGTATTTCCCCCCAGTTTCTGTTGCCCGATTCGGTATGGGCGTATATTTGTGAGCAGGACCTGTACCGATAATTCCGGGCACGGTTAAACTTGGCTCTGGTGGACAAGGGAAATCAGAGAGTAACTTTTTACGGTAAAAAAGCCGAGGTAGTAAATTTATAATGTCACTAGATTTAAATCAGTTGATCGTCGATGCCCTGGAAGATATGAAGGGCAAGGATATTGTTAGCATGGACGTCAGAGAGCTGACCGATGTGATGGATACGATGGTAATTGCCTGCGGTACATCCAACCGTCATGTCAAATCCCTCGCTGACAACGTGGTGGAAGAAGCCAAAAAGCAGGGGCTGCGCCCTATCGGTGTCGAAGGTATGGACACCGCCGACTGGGTACTGGTGGATTTTGGCGATATCGTTCTGCACGTGATGCTGCCCGCTACCCGCGACTTCTACGACTTGGAGAAACTCTGGTCCGTGGCACCGGCGGGGCGGGAAGAGCCCTCAGCTGAGCAAGAAGAGCCTTCAGCGGACTAAGAAGGAGCCTTCAGCGGACTAAGAACAGCATTAAGTTTTTATGCGTGTAAAAATCATTGCCGTAGGCACTAAAATGCCGCGTTGGGTAGAAGAGGGTTTTGGTGATTATGCCAAGCGCCTGCCCCGCGACTTTGCCGTGGAGGTGGTGGAATTGCCATTGGGCCCGCGGAGCAAAAATGCCTCCGTTCAAAAAGCCATAGCCAAGGAAGGTGAGCAGATGCTGGCGGCGATTCCTCCCGGTGACCGAGTGCTGGCCCTGGATGTTAAAGGTAAACCCTGGAGCACCGAACAGCTGTCCGACCAGCTGGCGAAGTGGCGTATGGAAGGGGATAACTACAGTTTGCTGATCGGTGGGCCCGACGGTCTGGCACCGGAGTGCCTGGCGCGGGCGGATGCCAAGTGGTCCCTGTCGGCGCTGACACTGCCTCATCCGCTGGTAAGGATCGTGGTGATTGAACAGTTGTACCGGGCGTGGACGATTCTCCAGAATCACCCCTACCATAAGTGAGTACACTAGGTGAGCCAGGCTTGTCGTCGGTAGCGAGTATAGACAAAAACCCGTTAAAATAGCGCTTTACAGCCTGTTATAACAATAATCGAGCCGGGTTGTGCCAACAGCTCTGTTACAGAAGCGTTTATGCCAGAACCGCAACACCTTAAAGATCATCACCGAGAGGCCCGCATTTTTATGCATCGGGTGGTGGTGGCTGCTGCCCTGGTGGTGGGGTTGCTCAGCATCCTGGTGGCGCGCTTTTATAACCTGCAGGTGACTCACTACACCGACTATGTCACTCGTTCCGATCGCAATCGGGTGCATGTGCTGCCGGTACCCCCTACTCGCGGTTTGATTTACGATCGCAACAACGTGTTGCTGGCGGACAACCGCCCCAGTTATACCCTGTCCATTATCAAAGAGCGGGCCAGGGATATCGAAACCACCATCTCAGTACTGCGCGAGTTGGTACCCATCAGTGACGCCGATGTGGAGAAGTTTCGAAAGCGTTTGCGTCAGCGCCGCCGACCGTTTGAAGCCGTGCCCCTGCGCTACCGTTTGACGGAAGAGGAAATTGCCCGTTTGGCGGTGAATGAGTATCGCCTACAGGGGGTGGAAGTCGAAGCCCAGCTGGTGCGTCATTATCCGCACGGTGAGCTGTTTGCCCACAGTATTGGTTATGTGGGCCGTATCAATGACCGTGAGTTGGCCGCTTTCGATGAAGAGGAGTACGGCCGTTACAGTGGTACCCATACCATCGGCAAAGTGGGCTTGGAAAAACAGTATGAAAATCTGTTGCTGGGTGACGTGGGTAACCAGAACGTAGAGACCAATGCCCGGGGGCGGGTGTTGCGGGTGCTGGAGCGCACGGATCCGATTCCGGGCAAAAACTTGCAGCTGTTTCTCGATATCTACTTACAGCAGGTGGCCTTCGAGGCACTGGGGGAACGTCGCGGTGCGGTGGTGGCCATCGAGGTTCAAACTGGCGGTGTGCTGGCACTGGTAAGCACTCCCAGTTACGATCCCAATCTGTTTGTGACGGGGATCAGCTTTAAAGACTACCGCGAGCTGAACGAATCCCTCGATTTGCCGCTCTTTAATCGCTCGCTGCAGGGGCAGTATCCGGCAGCTTCCACCGTGAAACCGATGCTGGGGTTGGCGGCGCTGCACCACAAGGTCATCGATACCGACTACAAGGTGCGCGACCCGGGGTATTATCAGCTTAAAGGCGATGACCGCTTGTACCGGGACTGGAAAAAACGGGGGCACGGCCGCAGGGTCGATCTGCTCCAGGCCATAGCCGAGTCCTGCGATACCTTTTATTACGACGTCGCTTACAAGATGGGTATTGATGTAATGTCGCCGTTTGGGAGGCACTTTGGTTTGGGCTCCCGCACCGGTATTGATGTCCCCAACGAGCGCAGGGGTATATGGCCATCGCGAGAATGGAAGCGTCGCGCGCGCGGTTTGCCCTGGTTTCCTGGTGACAGTCTGAATATGGGGATCGGGCAGGGCGATGTGCTAGTGACACCCTTGCAGTTGGCGGTGATGACCCAGACGCTGGCCACCCGCGGACAGCGCAGCCGTCCGCGCCTGGTGCAGGCGGTTGGCAATCGGCCCCAGGAAGTGCAAACGGTTGGCAAGATCGACGTCAATGAAGAACACTGGGACTATATATATGACGCCATGGAGGAGGTGGTACACGGACGTCGCGGCACAGCTCAGCGGATTCGTCGCGGGGCCAGTTACCGCATGGCCGGTAAAACCGGTACCGCCCAAGTGGTGGGGATCGCCCAGGATGAAAAATACGATTCGGAAAAACTGGCGGAGCGGCAGCGGGATCACGCCCTGTTTATCGGTTTTGCCCCGGCGGAGGCGCCGCGCATCGCCGTGGCGGTGGTGGTGGAAAATGCCGAACACGGGTCCTCTGCAGCGGCCCCCATTGCACGCAAAATGTTTGATGCTTACCTGGTGCCGCAAGAAGTGGGTTCAGGTTCTCCGGAAGACAGCTACCGCCCGCTACGGCGAAGCATTGGTGATGTGGCAACCGCAAATTCGGAGTTGGGCCGACATGAACTCTAATGATGACGGCACACCGGTGGGAGGTGTCGGTAAACATGTCTAGTCAGGATTTTCTGCGGCGCATGCCGGAAGCCAGTCATGCACTGCGCAAGCCGGTGGGCATTTGGCAGCGCTTGCATATCGACTTGCCCTTGCTGGTGATGTTGTTGGTGTTAACCGCCTATGGTTTGGTGGTGCTCTACAGTGCCAGCGGTGAAAACGGCCACTATATCAAGCGTCAGAGTGTGTTTTTTGTGATTGCCTATTTCGCCATGTTTATCACCGCGCAGATCAAAATGCAGGTGTTGCAGCGCTGGGCCCCCTGGTTTTATGGTGGTGGTGTCCTGCTATTGGTGTTGGTGATTTTTTTTGGAACCGGCGCCAAAGGTGCGCAGCGCTGGTTAAGTGTGGGCGGCTTTCGCTTTCAACCTTCGGAAGTGTTAAAGCTCGCTGTGCCGATTGCGGTGGCGGCGTATTTGGCTCGACGCCTGTTGCCACCGGGACTGAAACATGTGTTTGTCGTGCTGGTGCTGATTGGCGTTCCCACCGTGTTGATCATGAGACAGCCCGATCTGGGGACCTCTCTGCTGATTGCGGCCTCGGGCCTGATTGTGCTGTTTTTTGCCGGTCTGCGCTGGCGCTATATCGGCGGGGCCTTTGCGGCGGTATTGATGGCGGCCTGGCCAATGTGGCAATTTGTGCTGCGGGACTACCAAAAGCAGCGCATCTTGACCTTGTTGAGTCCCGAGGCGGACAAACTTGGGGCCGGGTGGAATATTATTCAGTCCAAAACCGCTATCGGCTCCGGCGGTGTAGATGGCAAGGGCTGGTTGCAGGGCACGCAGTCGCAACTGGACTTTCTGCCCGAGAGTCATACAGACTTTATCATCGCTGTGTTGGCGGAGGAGTTCGGGCTGACCGGGGTGTTGATGCTGCTGGCGCTTTATATCCTGGTGATCGGTCGGGGGCTGATTATCGGTCTCAGGGCCCAGGATACTTTTAGCCGGCTGCTGGCTGGCGGTATCACCCTTACTTTTTTTGTTTACGTGTTTGTGAATATCGGTATGGTGACCGGTCTGTTGCCGGTGGTGGGTGTACCGCTGCCACTGGTCAGCCACGGGGGTACCTCGATTGTGACTCTGATGACGGGCTTTGGTATGCTGATGGCCATCAGCACGGAGCGGCGGCGGCTCACTATTTAACACGCCGTCGCCCCGGCGCTCGAAATGGAAGGCGGCGGCAAGGATAGCGGCAGCATAACCAGCGGGAAACGAGTTCGTGAGTGTAGTTCAACGTATTTTGCCACACTGGCTATCAAAAAAGCCCGCCCTCATCGCAGGGCTGACACTGCTGCTGGCCGGACCAGTTTGGGGCCAGGGGTACAGCAATCACCCCAAAGCCAGGGCCTTTATGGACGAGATGGTGAAAGCGCATGGCTTTGAGCACCAGCAGGTACAACATTGGTTTGCCCAGGCAGAAAAGAAACAGTCCATCCTCGATGCCATCGCCCGGCCGGCGGAAAAAACCAAACCCTGGAAAGACTACCGCAAGATCTTTTTAACCGAGTCCCGCACCCGGAAAGGGGTGGAGTTCTGGCTGCGGAATCGCGACGCCTTGGCGCGGGCGGAACAAACCTATGGTGTGCCCGCGGAAGTGGTGGTGGCCATTATCGGGGTCGAAACCCGCTATGGCCACTATACCGGCCGCTACCGGGTGATTGATGCGCTCTCCACTCTGGCGTTTGATTACCCCAAGCGGGCCAAATTCTTCCGCAAGGAGCTGGCGCAATTTTTACTGCTGGCGCGCGAGCAGCGGCAAAATCCACTGGGCCTCAAGGGCTCCTATGCCGGGGCTATGGGGTATGGCCAGTTTATGCCTTCCAGCTTCCGCGCCTACGCGGTGGACTTTGACAATGACAATCTAGCCGATATCTGGGCCAACCCAACCGATGCTATTGGCAGTGTGGCCAACTATTTTCACCACCATGGCTGGCAAGCCGGGCAGCCGGTGGTGGTGCGGGCGCAGGTACAGAAAAATTACGATCGCGAGGTGGTCAATCATTCCCTCAAGCCCCGGGAAACCTTGTCCTCTCTGTTGCAAAAGGGCTTTCGGCCCAGTGCAGACCTGTCGCCGGATCAGCTGGCCGCGGCGATTCGTCTGCAGGGCCAACAGGGAGTTGAGTTTTGGTTGGGGTTGTCGAATTTTTACGTGATCACCCGCTATAACCACAGTCGGCTCTATGCTATGGCAGTGCACCAGCTGAGCCAGGAGATCAAACAGGCCTATCTGCGCAGGGAAGCCCAGACTTGAATGCCTTGTCCTTCTTGAACCGCTTTGCACGCCTCTACCCGAGGACCTGGGGTCGGTTATGGGCATTGATGCTAACCGTTTTGCTCAGCGCCTGCGGTACCTATATCCCCAGTCGAGACCCAATTAAGGACAGCGGACCCAAGGGGCCCGTGGATGTCTCCCATGTGCCCAATGCCGTGCCGCGTGTTGAGCCGCGCACCAAGGCCGGCAACAAGAGCCCCTACACCGTGCTGGGTGAGACCTACCGCGTGCTGGAGGACAGCCGCGGCTTTCGCCAGCGCGGTATCGCTTCCTGGTATGGCAATAAATTCCACGGGCGTCGCACCGCCAACGGCGAGATCTACAATATGTACGGCATGACTGCCGCCCACAAAACCCTGCCTATCCCCAGTTATGTGCGGGTGACCAACCTCAACAACGGGCGCCAGGTGATTGTGCGAGTTAACGACCGCGGCCCCTTTCACGATAATCGCATTATCGACTTGACCTACTCCGCAGCTGCCAAGTTAGGGTTTATCAAGCACGGGACCGCCCCGGTAGCCGTGGAGGTGGTGGAACCTGGCGCGGTTGCCGTTGTCACTGATACAGCAGGGATCAGCACACCGGCGGGTGCCATGCGGGCGCCTACGCCGGCCACTGTGGACGGCTTTCAATTGCCGGACAATACGTTCTTGCAGGCGGGGGCCTTTGGTTCTCGCCGGGCGGCGGAAGCCCAACGGCAGCGTATTGCCAGTGTTACCCCATTCCCGGTGGTGGTGCAACCGGGTGACGGTGACCTGTACCGGGTGCGCATCGGCCCGATTCGGGATAACCTGAAATTGTCGCAATTGCGTGAACTACTGCAAGAAAAACAACTGGCGGTCCCCCACGTGGTGTACGACTGATGCCCTATTGCTGCTAAACTTAGGCCCCAAACCCCTTCTCCAACTAATCACAGGAAAACACCCGGTCTCCCATGCTGAAAAAATTGGTTCTCTTTTTTGTTATCAGCCTCACGGTTAACGCCGTCGATGCGCGTCAAGTCATTATACCGGCGCCACCGCAACTGGCTTCCACCGGTTACCTGTTGATTGATGCCAATACTGGCAAGGTGCTGGTGGAACACAATGTCGACGAAAAGTTGCCCCCTGCCAGTCTGACCAAGATGATGACCAGCTATATCGTCTCTTCCGAGATCGAGCGGGGCAATATTCGTGAAGATGAGATGGTGAATATCAGCGTCAAGGCCTGGAAAATGGGCGGCTCGAAGATGTTTATCCGCGAGGGAACACAGGTGTCCGTCAAGGACCTGCTGCGTGGCGTGATTATCCAATCCGGCAACGATGCCAGTGTGGCCCTCGCCGAGCATGTCGCCGGCAGTGAGGAGGCGTTTGTCGATGTAATGAATCAGCAGGCGGCGCTGCTGGGTATGACTAACACCCATTTTAAAAACGCCACCGGCTGGCCTACTGAAGGGCATCTGACCACCGCCCGAGATCTGGCGACCCTGGGGCGGGCCCTGGTTAATGACTTCCCGGAGCACTACAAGTTCTACGCGGAAAAGTACTTTACATACAACGGCATCAACCAGCCAAATCGTAATAAACTGCTGTTTCGCGACAATCAGGTGGATGGCATTAAAACCGGTCACACCGAAGAAGCCGGTTACTGCCTGGTTTCCTCGGCGGAGAAGAACGGCATGCGCCTGATTGCAGTGGTGATGGGCACCCGCAGTGAAGAGGCCAGGGCGGCCGAATCGCAAAAACTGCTGGCCTATGGCTTCCGCTACTTCCAGACCCACAAGGTCTACGCAGCCGGCGATGTACTCAATACCACCCGCGTCTGGGCCGGGCAGAGCGAACAGGTAGAACTGGGTCTGCGCGAGGATATCTTTTTGACCATTCCCCGGGGAGCCCAGGATGACCTGAAAGCGGAAATGCATATAGATGAAGTGATCAAGGCGCCGTTAAAAGCCGGCCAGGAACTGGGCAATTTGACCATCCGTCTTAACGACGAGCAGTTGATCGATGTGCCGCTGGTGGCCAAACAGGCCGTGGAAGAGGCGGGTTTTCTGGCGCGCCTGTGGGATGCGCTACGACTGTTTATCATGCAGTTGATTAGCTAGTGACCATCCCCTGTTTTCCTGAGAAAGCCTGGTAGGGGCTATTTCAGGATCCCGCTGGACGCTATAATGGTGTTTTGCCACTGTCTGTAGATTTGTCCCAGAGCTGTTGTCATGTCGAACCCCGATGCCCCCAAGATTGAATTTCCCTGTGAGGATTATCCCATCAAGGCCATGGGGGACGCCGGTCCCGAATTTCATGAGCATGTGGTCACTGTGATGGAGCGTCACGCTCCCGGTTTTGACCAGACCCGCATCAGCGTGCGTGACAGCCGTAACGGGCGTTATCAGTCAGTCACCGTGTTTATTACCGCAACGGGCGTCCCCCAGTTGCAGGCGATCTTTGATGATCTCAAAGCCAGCAGGCTGACTAAGATGGTGCTTTGAGTCACTTATGGAATCAGCTTCAGCACCCGCGGCCGTACTCGCCAGGCAACTGATTGTGCGCCGCCTGGGGGTGCAGCCCTACGAGCCGGTATGGCAGGCGATGGCCGCCTTTACTGATGAACGCAACGACAACACCACCGATGAGTTGTGGGTGTTACAGCACCCACCAGTTTTTACCCAAGGCCAGGCGGGCAAGGCAGAACATCTGCTGATGCCGGGGGATATTCCGGTGATTCAGGTGGATCGCGGTGGTCAGGTGACCTACCACGGCCCGGGGCAGATAGTGGGTTATCCGCTGATCAATATTCGCCGCCGCAAAACCGGGGTGCGGGAGTTGGTCACCTGTATTGAAAATACCATTGTGGACACCCTGGCGGATTACGCCATTGACGCCTATCCCAAAGCCGATGCGCCGGGGGTCTATGTGCAACAGCAACAGCGGGACACCAAAATTGCCTCGCTGGGTTTGCGGGTTCGACGCGGCTGCAGCTTTCATGGCCTGGCCTTGAATGTGAACATGGATCTGGAGCCTTTTAAACGTATCAACCCCTGCGGATATCAAGGGCTGGAGATGACCCAAATCGCCGACTGGGTCAGTGACTGCCCGAGCATCGAGCAGGTGGAAATGGGGCTGATTGAACATTTCGTGAGCAATTTGGGTTATTCCAGTTATATAATGGCGGGCCCACCTCCGGCGTTGGACGCCAGTGAGGGGAGCTGATCGCCGCAATGAAGGCGGTTATCCGTGCCAGTGCGACTATATTTGGAGCTAGAGAAACAATTATGTCCGGACCAGAGCTGATTCCTGTCAAACGCACCAAACGCCATAAGCAGGGGGAAAAACTGCGCGATGGTGAAAAGGTGGAGCGCATTCCTGTCAAGGTGATTCCCACCCAGGAAGTGCAGCGCAAGCCGGACTGGATTCGAGTGCGCATGCCGGCCTCCCCGGAAGTGGAGCGCATCAAGAAAATACTGCGCAAAAATGCCCTCTCCTCGGTGTGTGAAGAGGCCAACTGCCCCAATTTAGGGGAGTGTTTTAGCGGCGGTACCGCCACCTTCATGATCATGGGGGATATCTGTACCCGGCGCTGCCCCTTCTGTGATGTCGGCCACGGCAAGCCCAACCCGCTGGACGAGCAGGAGCCCAAGCAGCTGGCAGAGGCCATCGCGGAGATGAAGCTGAAGTATGTGGTGATTACTTCAGTGGACAGGGACGATCTGCGCGACGGTGGCGCCCAGCACTTTGCCGACTGTATTCGCGAAGCCCGCGCGCTGAGCCCCAACTTGCAAGTGGAAATTTTGACCCCGGACTTCCGTGGCCGAATGGAGTCGGCATTGGAGATTCTGGAGGCGGAAGCGCCGGATGTATTTAACCACAACCTGGAAACCGTGCCACGCCTCTACCGCCAGTCGCGCCCCGGAGCCAACTACAAGTGGTCCCTTAAACTGTTGCAGGAGTACAAAAAGCGCCGCCCCGATGTCTTGACCAAGTCGGGGCTGATGGTAGGTCTGGGAGAGACCAAGGAAGAGATCTTTGAGGTGATGGAGGATATGCGCGCCCACGATATCGATATGCTGACCATCGGTCAGTACCTGCAGCCGTCCAAAGACCACTTGCCGGTTGACCGCTATGTGCACCCCGACGAGTTTGAGGCGTACACCGAACGCGCCGAGGCGATGGGCTTTAAACACGCGGCCTGCGGCCCATTGGTCCGCTCCAGCTACCATGCCGACAAGCAAGCCCACGGCGAAGCAGTGAAATAAGCCGACCGCGTGAGAGGAACGGCTGCCCGTTATGCGCCGGGTTGCCGCAGCGCTGTTGACAGTGCCATGAGCTTTGAAATCCAGCCGTTGCAATGCTGCTCCCGATTCCTGCCACAACTGGCGGCCTGGCACCACGAGCAGTGGCGCCGTTACAGCCCCGCTTCCTCCCTGGCCAAACGGCAACGTCGCCTGCGGGAACACTTGAGTCCCGATCCTTTTCCCCATACCTTTGTCGGTCTCTGTGATGGCGAATTGATCGGCTCTGCCAGTCTGGTGTTCTACCACTTTGGCCCCCACAGCCCGCGGGTTCCCTGGTTGACCAACGTGTATGTGCATCCGCCCTGGCGTGGCCGGGGATTTGGCGATGCACTGGTGGCCCGCGCCGAGTCCTACGTGGCCGATCAGGGCTTTGCGATACTCAACCTCTTTACCTACGATAAAAAAGCCTTTTACCAGCGTCGGGGCTGGCAACCGGAGCGTCGGGCACGTATGAGTGGCTATGAGGTGGATATTATGCAGTTGGCACTTTCGCTCCCGTGATTCCTGCGTTCGACCGCCATAGTCGCCGGAGGTTGTTACAGGCAACGATGCTTGGCTGTTTACTGGTGCTGACAGGCTGCAGCGAGCGCCAGTCTGCTTTGTTCCTCTGGTCCGACTACGCCTACCGAATGGGAAATAGCCTGCAGCTGGATATACCCGTTGACGTCGACCGTGGAGGACGCCCCGCGGACTGGCAATCCTTGCGTTACCCCTCACGGCGGCAGCTGTTATACGCGGTGCCAACGTCCAGTATCAATTTGCTGGAATTCCTGCGCCTGTCCCGCTGTGAATTGCAGCGCCTGATTGGCCAGCGCAATACGAGTTTGGGCCAGCTGGCGCCGGGCAGTCAGCGCTTTCTCTATGAGTGGCGCTTTTTGCAGTTGGCGCGGGAGTGTGTCCGGCAATTGCAGGCTGCGCCGGGTGGTGATGCCGACATCGCGCTCGCCGAGGAGCTGCAGCGGGTGGTGGCGGAAAAGTCCAACAGCCTGCCCCTGGTTTACTGGAATGCCGTGGCGGCCAGTGAGGAGTTTCAGACGCTGTTTTCACTGGCGGCACAGCCGCTGGGCCCGGTACAGGCCCAGGTTATGCCCACGGCGCTGATCGACAGCCTGCAAGGGCTGCTACAGATTCAGCGGGCGCTGATTGAGCATCCCGGGGGGGAGTTGTCGTCGCTGCAGCACCTGGAGTCGCACTTCCAGGTGCTGGCGGCCAGCCACCACTTTGGGCAGTTGACGCTTGCCATGGCGACTGCGGTACCACCATTGCAGGCGATAACGGCTGCACTGCAGCGCCGGCTGCAGGATCCGCCCCTCTGTTATCAACAGCGGCCCACTCCCCAGGCCCGGATATTGGAGAGTGTGTTTCACAAGGTCTATATCGGTCGGGTGCAGCCCTATCTATCCGCCCTGCACCGCCAGTCCATTGCCCTCCAGCCGCTGCTGCAACAGTTTTACACCCGGGCACAGGGTGCGACCGTGTCATTGCCCCCGATCCATAGTGAGTGGTGGCAAGCAACCTGGGCGCCGGCGCCGGCCAACAGTGCCTGGCAACACTTTGATGCGGCATTGAGCGATCACACTCGCGCCTGGCAGCAACTCTTGAGCAGCTGCGGCCTGATGCCCCGTCCCTGAGTGGCGGTGGTGGATTGCCCCGGGCTGGTCTACATTTTAAAGACGGTCGCATACGAATAAAGGCCGACAGTACGAACCGAAAGGGATGCGCCTGTCTGGTGAGGATAAAAAATTCGGCAATCACCCAGGTCAACAATCTGGGACGGGAAACCAGCACCTATCTGTTACAGCACCGGGACAATCCGGTGGCCTGGCAGCCGTGGGGGAAGCGGGCCTTTAAACTTGCCGCTAAACTCAATCGCCCGGTATTACTCTCGATTGGCTATTCGGCTTGCCACTGGTGCCACGTCATGGCCCGGGAGTCATTTGCCGACGCCGAAACCGCCCGGTGTATGAACGAGGGTTTTATCAATATCAAGGTGGATCGCGAAGAGCGTCCCGACCTCGATGATATCTACCAGACCGCACATCAGCTGTTGACGGGACGCGCCGGCGGCTGGCCCCTGACCGTATTTTTATGCCCCAAAACCCGCTTACCGTTTATCGCCGGCACCTACTTCCCTCCAGAGAGCGCCCACGGGCGGATGGGATTTCGGGATTTATTGGCTCGGGTTAGCGAATTTTACCGACAACAGCCCCAGGACTTTGCCAAGCTGCGCAGTCAGGTGAGGCGGGGCTTTGACTGCCTGATGGAAAATCCGATTGCCGACCGGGAGTTACTGGAGGGTGAGCGCCTGTGCAAGGAGTTGCTGAAGCGGGCGGCCCAGCAGCTACACAGTGACGCAGACACAGTTTGTGGCGGCTTTGGTGATGCCCCCAAATTCCCCAGGCCATTTTATCTGGAGCGCCTGCTGGTGGTGGTCGAGGAAGGGGCAGCCGGCGCGGCTGGCGCCTGGTCTGAGTGGGCCGCGCAACACCTGTTGTTGACCCTGACACAGATGGGGCGCGGCGGTGTCTTCGATCACCTGGACGGCGGCTTTTTCCGCTATGCCACGGATCGACAGTGGTGTATTCCCCATTTTGAGAAGATGCTCTGTGACAATGGGCTTTTACTCTGGCTTTATGCGCGTGCCTATGACCGATGGGGGCATGAAGAGATGGCGGTGGTGGCAAAAGGCATTGCCAACTGGGCGATCACCAGATTGCGCCTGGACCGAGGGGGCTTTGGCTGCAGCCTGGATGCAGACTCTCCGGATGCCTCCGGGCAGGCTTGTGAGGGCGCTTATTACATATGGGGACCGGCGCAGTTACGACAGGCCCTGTCACCGCCGCAATTCGAGCTGGTGAGTCGTGTGTATGGTTTGGACCACCCCCCCAACTTTCAGGGCCATTGGCATCTGTACCGCCGGCGCAGCTGCCAGGAGGTAGCGACCGAGTTAAGCCAGGATCCGAACCTGGCCCAAGCCTCGCTGGCGGACGCCCTGTCCAAGCTGCAAAACCTGCGCACCCGGCGGCCGCAGCCAGCTCTGGACGCCAAAATTTTGTGCAGCTGGAATGGGTTGATGATTCGCGGCTTGGCGCTTGCGGCACGGGTATTTCAGATTCCAGAATTCACTCGTTCGGCGCAGGAGGCAGTGGATTTTATTCGCCAGCACCTGTGGATCAATCAGCGGCTGTTTGCCAGCTGGCAGCAAGGCGCGGCCAAACTGGCAGCCTATCTGGATGACTATGTGTTTTTGATGGACGCATTGCTGGAACTGTTGCAAACTCAGTGGCGCGACGAGGACTATCGCCTTTTAATCGGACTGGCAGAGTCGGTTTATCAAAACTTTGGAGACTGTGAACAGGGAGGATTTTATTTTACCGCCCACGATCATGAAGCGCTGATCTATCGCAACAAACCCTTTGGCGACAGTGTCTTGCCCTCGGGCAACGGTATCGCCGCCAAGGTGTTTTGTCGGTTGGGGCAACTGGCGGCAGAACCTCGCTATCTGGAGTGGGCCCGACGTACGGTCACCGCCGGTTGGCGCAATGTGTTGCAGCAGCCGCAGGCTCACCACAACCTGTTGCTGGCACTGCAGGAGTTGGCCGCACCGGCGCCAACGGTGTTGATCTTCGGTGGTGAGGTGATGGCCCAGTGGCAGCGGCAAGTGCAGCAGCGCGACGGGCGAATCCACTGTTACTGGGTGCCCGATCAGGCGCTGTTGCCTCCGCCGGAAGCGATGGCACTGGAACCTGAAACCGCCATTGTTTGCCTGGGCGATCGTTGTTTGCCGCCGCAAAACAGTCTGGCCGGTTTGATGGCGCAGCTTACTTGAAAACCTAGGAATATAAAATGCCAATGATTCGATACTGTTTAACTGCCTTTTGCGCTTTTCTGCTTGCCTCTCTGCTAACCGGTTGCGCCGCGCCCGGAGGCTCGGTGGCTGAGAAGCGATCCAATATGATGGCGATGCACGACAAGGTGCTGGCGGACCTGTACCGCATGACGCCCCATGCCAAACAGATGGTAACCAGTGCCCGTGGCTACGGCGTATTCAGCAACGCGCAGCTCAAGCTGTTTGTGGCCGCCGCGGGAACCGGCAACGGGGTGGTGGTTGATAACCACACGAGTAAACGCACTTATATGAAAATGGGCGAAGCGGGTGTTGGTCTGGGGCTGGGTTTAAAGGACTTCCGGGTGGTGTTTGCCTTCCACACGGAAAAAGCGCTGACGAACTTTGTCGAGTTCGGTTGGCAGGTGGCGGCTGAAGCGGATGCGGCGGCCAAGGCGGCTGACAAGGGCAAGGAGATCAGTCGCGGCATCACCATCGGCGATGTGACCATTTTCCAGATGACCGAGAGCGGCCTGGCGCTGCAGGCCACCCTCAAGGGCGTGAAATACTGGAAAGACCCGGAGCTTAATTAGCTCTCAGCGCGCAGCATATCCGCTACGCAAAAGGCCAGTTCCAGCACCTGGTCGCCGTTCAGGCGCGGGTCGCACTGGGTGCGGTAGCAGCTGGCCAGATCCTCTTCCGAAATTTTGTAGGCCCCGCCGGTACACTCGGTGACGTGCTGACCGGTCATCTCCAGGTGGATGCCGCCCGGGTGAGCCCCTTCGCTTTCCAGTGCCGTAAAGAACTGTTGGATCTCCGACAGGATGCGATCGAAGGAGCGGGTTTTAAAGTTGTTGCCGGCTTTCACCGTGTTGCCGTGCATGGGGTCGCTGCTCCATACCACCTTGCGGCCTTCGCGGTTGATGGCGCGCACCAGGGGGGGCAGTTTTTCCGCCAGGGTGTCGGCGCCCATACGGGTAATCAGTGTCAGGCGGCCCGGTTCGTTGTTGGGGTTGAGGGCATCCACCAGTCTCAGCAGCTCATCCTCGTCGATACCGGGGCCGATTTTAACGCCCACCGGGTTGTGGATGCCTCGCAAGAACTCCACGTGCGCGCCGTCCAGCTGGCGGGTGCGCTCCCCGATCCACAGCATATGGGCGGAGCAGTCGTACCAGTCACCGCTGAGGCTGTCCTCCCGGGTCAGGGCCTGTTCGTAATTGAGCAGCAGCGCCTCGTGGGAGGTATAAAACTGGGTCTGGTGCAGTGACGGCGTATTGGTGCTGTCAACGCCGCATACCGCCATAAACGCCAGTGCCTCTTCGATACGCTGGGCCATATTTTCGTAGCGCTCGCGCAGCGGGTTGGCGGCGACAAAACTGCGGTTCCAGTCATTGACCTGGTGCAGGTCGGCGAGGCCGCCTTGGGCAAAGGCGCGCACCAGATTGAGAGTGGCAGTGGACTGGTGGTACGCCTGCAACATGCGCTGGGGATCGGCGCGACGGGCTTCCGGTGTGGCCGTGAGGTCGTTGATAATGTCACCGCGAAAACTTGGCAGCTCTATGCCGTCCACTACTTCCGTCGGCGCAGAGCGGGGTTTGGCAAACTGGCCGGCGATACGACCGACTTTGACCACGGGCCGGCGACCGGCATAGGTTAACACCACAGCCATCTGCAGCAGCACTTTAAAGGTGTCGCGAATACTGTTCGCAGAAAAGTCGGCAAAGCTCTCGGCGCAATCACCGCCCTGCAGCAGGAACGCCTTGCCTTCGGTGGCCAGTGCCAGCTGGCGCCGCAGCTCGCGCGCCTCTTCGGCGAACACCAGCGGCGGCATCGCCGACAGGGTCGACTCAGTGGCCACCAGGGCTGCGGCATCGTCGTAAACCGGTTGCTGTTTGGCGTCTTTACTGCGCCAGCTTTCGGGAGTCCAGTGATTCATGAAAGTGTGTACTCGTTATTTGCCATACAAAGGGCAGGCCAGCATGCAGGGAAATGCTACAGCACTGTCGCTATGGATTTTGCCACATAATCGATATTGGCCTGGCTGATGCCGGCGATGTTGATGCGACTGGAATTCACCATATAAATGGCATACTCCCGCTGCAGGCGGGTCACCTGCTCCTCACTGATGCCAAGGAAGGAGAACATGCCCCGCTGATGCTCAATAAAACTGAAGTCCCGGATGGCACCGTGTTCTGCCAGCTTTTGACTGAGCAGCGCGCGCAGGCCGTGAATGCGGTCGCGCATCCCATTCAACTCAGTGTGCCACAGCTGGGTCAACTCAGGGTCTGTCAGAATGGTCGCCACGATAATACTGCCGTGTGCCGGCGGCATGGAGTAGAGCCCGCGGGTGGCGTTGACCGCCTGACTGAAGCTTATATCGGCCTGCCTGGCGTTGGCGCTGACAATATTGAGGGCGCCGGCGCGTTCGCGGTAGAGCCCAAAGTTTTTCGAGCAGGAGTTGGCCACCAGCAGTTCCGGTACACTCTCCGCCAGCAGGCGCACGCCGTAGGCATCGGCGTCCAGGTCTTCGCCGAACCCCTGGTAGGCCATATCGATAAACGGGGTAAAGCCGTTTTTCTGGGCCAGCTCTGCGATGGCCTGCCACTGCTCCCGGTTGAGATCGGCGCCACAGGGGTTGTGGCAGCAGGCGTGGAACAGTACCAGGTCGCCGGCTTTGACCTGCTGCAGCTGTTCCATCATGGCCTCAAAGCGGATGCTATGGTTGTCGTAATCGTAATAGGGGTACTCGCAAATCTCTGGACCGGCGTTGCCCAGCAGCGGTGTGTGATTGTTCCAGGTTGGATCGCTGACCCAGATTTTGGCCTCGGGTGCGGCGCGCACAATCAGCTCTGCCGCCACCCGCAGGGCACCACAGCCACCCGGGGTCTGCAGCGTGCGGACGCGGTTGGCGAGCAGGGCGGGGTGGTTTTCACCAAAAACCAGTTTATCCAGGGCGCTGTTGGCTTCTGCAGTGCCCGGAGGGGGTAGGTAAGTCTTGCTGTCCTCTTGTTGCAGGCGCCGCTCTTCTGCGATTTTTACCGCTTTTAAAATAGGTGTCTGCGCGTTCTCGTCTTTATAGACACCCACACCCAAGTCCACCTTTTGTGGGCTTTGGTCTTGCTGAAAGGCCGCGCTTAATCCGAGGATGGGATCGGCGGGCAGGGGTTGAAGGGTCTCGAACATCGTTATCTCCAAAACGTCGGCCCCTGCGACTGAACCTTTCTGGCAGGGGTTTTAACAAAGCGCCTAATCTAATCGGTCTTGGGTCGGATTGCTATGCATTTTCTGCAGCCGACAAAATACCGCGCTGGCTGCAGGTCAGGGGCCGTCAAGCCCTTGCTCCTTCCACTGATTCGCTTTTTGCATCAGCCGGTCAATCAAGCTGTGCAATTGATCAACCTCATCGGCGCTCAGCTTTTGCAGCAGGTCCTGTTCGTAGCGCTGTGCCAGCGGCACAATTTGGGCATAGGTTTCGCGGCCTTTGGGCGACAGGCTCAAAACCGAGCGGCGCCGATCTTCGCTGTCTTCCCGGCGGGTCAGGTACTGTTTGTCCAGTAGCAGGGAGACGGCCCGGCTGATGGCGACCTTGTCCATTGCCGTTTTGTCCACCAGCTCGGCGGCAGACAGGTTGTCAAAGCGGCCCAGTATCGCCATCACCCGCCAGGCCGGAATACTCAGCTCAAACTGCTGGCTGTAGACCGTGGCAATGGCATTACTGATGGTGTTGGTCAGCACTGATAGCCGGTAGGGCAGGAAGTCTTCCAGGGCCAGTTCATCGGTAGGGGCTGTGGCGTCATTGGGCGGTGTGGGCATGGGTCTTTTCCAATGTGAAGCTGGTTGCAAGTGTAACCAAGGTGGCCGTTGAATACTATGCTTCAACGACGTAGGTTCAAGGTAAATGAAGGCAATTCCCGGCTTTTAAACCGCTGCGGGCAATCATGTATAATTGCGCCTTTTCAAAAGCCGACAACTGAGGCGCAACAACATGTCCAAGTACTGGAGCGATTTTGTCCAGCGATTAGAGCCCTATATACCGGGTGAGCAACCCAAGATTCTCGACCTGATCAAGCTCAATACCAATGAGAATCCCTATCCTCCCTCGCCCCGGGTGCTGGAGGTGCTGGCCAAGGACACCGTGGACCTGTTGCGCCTGTACCCGGACCCCAATTCGGCCGCCCTGAAAGCGGCAGTGGCCAAGACCTATGGGGTAGGAGCGGATCAGGTGTTTGTGGGCAACGGCTCCGACGAGGTGTTGGCGCTGTCCTTTATGACCTTTTTCAAACAGGACAAGCCCCTGCTGTACCCCGATATCACCTACAGCTTTTACAAGGTGTATTGCAATCTGTACGGGATCGAGGCGCAGCTACTGCCCCTGTCGGAGAACTTTGAGATCGACCTGGCCGATTACCGCAAACCCAATGGGGGTATCATTTTCCCCAACCCCAATGCCCCCACCGGGATCGGCATGCCCCTGACGCAGATCGAAGCGCTGCTACAGGCCAATACCGAATCAGTGGTGATTGTGGACGAGGCTTATATCGACTTTGGCGGTGACAGCGCTGTGGCCCTGGTGGACAGATACCCCAATCTGTTGGTGGTGCAAACCCTGTCCAAGTCACGCTCCCTGGCCGGTATGCGTATAGGTTTCGCGGTGGGTAGCCGCGAGCTGATCGACGGTTTGGAGCGGGTGAAAAACTCCTTTAACTCCTACCCGATCGATCGATTGGCAGAAGCCGCAGCGGTGGCTTCGCTGGAGGATGAAGATCACTTCCGGGCGTGTACCGCCAAGATTGTTGCCACCCGGGCGTGGACCACGGCGCAACTGCAAAAACTGGGTTTTGAGGTGTTGCCCTCCCAGGCCAACTTTGTGTTCGCCAAACCGATCCAGCTGCCGGCAGCGGAGGTGTTCGCCAAACTGCGGGAGCACAAGGTGCTAGTACGATATTTCAAGCAACCGCGAATCGACGATTACCTGCGTATCACTATCGGTACCGACGAAGAGATGGCGGCCCTGGTCGCCACCCTGAAGACGATTGGCTTCCGGAAAAGCGGCGAATAGGCGAAAGCGCCCTGGCAACACAATCCAGCGCCACCACCAGAAAGGGGAATGGGGATCATGTCGGAAGATCAAAACGCGGCTACGGCGTCAACGGTAAAACTTATGGCCCTGTGGGCAGGGCCCATCGCCGGGGCGATCCTGTATGGCGTGTTGAGCAGCCAGGGCTGGGAACGTGAGGCCTGCCTGGCAGCGGGTTTGACCCTGCTGTGTGCCATCTGGTGGATCTTTGAGCCGGTGCCGATTCCGGCCACTTCCCTGATCCCGCTGGGGGTATTTCCCCTGCTGGGCATTCTGGACGGTGAACAGGTGGCCCAGGCATACGGCAGCCCGTTGATTATCCTGCTGATGGGGGGCGCCATGCTCTCCAAGGCGATGGAGAAAAGCGGTGCCCATCGCCGCGTGGCCCTGGGGATGGTGCATCTGTTTGGAGGCACCTCCAGTCGGCGCCTGGTGATAGGGTTTATGGCCGCTTCGGCGCTGCTGAGTATGTGGATCTCCAATACCGCCACCACTTTGATGCTGCTGCCGGTGGCGCTGGCGGTGCTGGAAAAGGCCCGCGATGCGCGACTGGCGCTGCCGCTGTTGTTGGGCATCGCCTACGCCGCCAGTATCGGGGGGCTGGGCACCCCGATTGGCACGCCGCCAAACGTGGTGTTCCTCAAGATCTACGCCGAGAATACCGGTATTGAACCCACCTTCACCGAGTGGATGGGTTGGGCGTTACCGGTAGTGGTGATGCTATTGCCGGTGGCGGCACTCTGGCTGACGCGGCATCTCTCTGGGGGGGATAACATCGCTATTCCCCACCCTGGCCCCTGGCGTTCGGAAGAGCGGCGGGTACTGGCGGTGTTTCTGCTGACGGCCCTGGCCTGGATGACCCTGAAAGAACCCTGGGGTGGCTGGACTACCTGGTTGGGGTTGTCTAATGCCAATTATGCAGCGGTGGCACTGACTGCGGTGGTGATCCTGTTTGTGTTGCCCGACGGCCAAGGTGGCCGCCTGCTGGACTGGGAGATCGCCAGCTCCATCCATTGGGGGGTGCTGCTGCTATTTGCCGGTGGTATTGCCATTGCCAAGGCGTTTGTGGTGACCGGTATCAGTCACGCGCTGGGAGATCAGTTGGCCGGACTGACCGCGCTGCCGGTCTTCTTGATTATGGTGGTGATCTGCCTGGCGGTGACTTTTCTCACCGAGATTACCAGCAACACCGCGACCACCACCCTGTTGATGCCAATCCTGGCGGCGGCCGGTCTGGGAGCGGGCATTGATCCGGCACTGTTGATGGTGCCCGCCACTCTCAGCGCCAGCTGCGCGTTTATGTTGCCGGTGGCCACGGCCCCCAACGCCATTATTTTTGGCACTGGACGTCTGACGGTACGCCAGATGGCGCGGGAAGGTTTTAGCTTGAATTTACTGGGAGTTCTGATTATTTCTTCAATTTGTTATATGCTATTGAGCTGATTTTATTGATAGGTTGTGAGTGTTTTTTTGGTGAGTGCTCACTTTCGCTCAAGAGGGCTTTAAATCAAGTCTGGGTTGTTTTTCTCGTGGACGTTATTAGGCCGCTTTGCTAGCATTGAGCATCCTGTGCGCCACAAGAAACAACGATGCAAAAAGGCTGATCACAGGCAGTAAAACAAGAAAAAAGATGGGTGGCCGATAGAGCTGCCATCGAGTGAAGCATTTTGGGCTTGCATGCAGAATAAGCATAACGCTGTTGAACTGATTAAACGGTTTCAGCAGCTGTTTACAGACCTGAACCACAAGCAGATCGCGGAACGGCTGGTAAAACTGGTGGTCGCCAAGCCGGGGGTCAGTCGTGGCGTGTTGGTGGTAGAGCGCGACGGTGATCTCTATGTGGAGGCCATTGGGCAGCGCCCTGTGCAAGGCAAAGCCGATGAGGAACCCAATATCCAGGCGGTGGCGACTGCCCTGGAGTCTCTGAAGCAGTTACCCAAACCCCAAATCTATCAGGTGTTCGCGGATGGTCAGAGTTGCAGCATTGACGGCGATGCTCTGGCGGCTTTGCCGGCGGGCAGTTACCAACTCCACGCCAGCGCTATCCATCTCTTCCCCATACTGGAAAAAGACCGGCCGATAGCCGCCTTCTACCTGGAAACCCGCGATGACCTGAACAGTCTGTTGTCCGCGGTACAGGACCTGGAGCCCGTATGGGCCTTCAGTACCCTGCTTGTCCGTCAGCTGATCGAGATGTGGCGTCACGAAGAGCAGGCCGAGAAGTACCGGGTGGCGGAGCAGGCGTTGTGGGCCAGTGAGGCCTATCTCAATGCGATTCTCTACTATTCGCCGGCCCTGATCTCGGTCAAGGACCTCAACGGTAACGTCGTATTGGCCAGTGAGCACTACAAACACCTGGCGGACGTGAATGAGCACGACGGTTTTGTCGGTAAAAACGTGTTTGACGTCTACCCCAAGGAGCTGGCAGAGGCCCTCTGGGACAGCGACCAGTCGGCGGCCGATATGGAAAAGTCCATCGAGTCCGAGCTGGAGGTGATGCACAAAGACGGCACCTTGCACATCTATCTGATGGTGAAGTTCCCGCTGCGCGACAAACAGGGCGAGGTGTTTGGCGTCTGTACCATCTGCACGGACATTACCGAACGCAAGATGGCGGAAGACGCTCTGCGGGAACAGCAGTCGCGACTGAACTATATGGCGTTTCACGATGCGCTCACCGGCCTGCCCAACCGCTCCCTGTTTTACGACCGCATCCACCATGGCTTGGCGCGGGCCAAGCGCAGCAACTATAAGCTGGCGCTGATGCTGCTGGACCTGGACCGCTTTAAATATATCAACGACAGCCTCGGTCACGATGCTGGAGACCTGTTGTTAAAGGCCTTCGCTCAGCGCCTGATGGAGAGTGTGCGGGATATGGACACTGTCGCCCGCCTTGGCGGCGACGAATTTGTGGTGGTGCTGGAGGGGATTCACGATGCCGACGATGTCAATTTTGTCGCCAACAAGATTCTCACCACCCTCGCGCGGCCGCTGAATATTCACGGTCACGAAATCAGTTCCACGGTCAGTATCGGCGTCAGTATCTACCCGGAAGATGGCACCGATACCGACACGCTGTTGAAACACGCTGATATCGCCATGTACAAGGCCAAGGAGGCGGGCAAGAACAACTACCAGTTCTATGCCGAGGGCATGAACGCCACGGCTGTGAATTTCCTGTTGCTGGAAAACGACCTGCGCCGGGCCATCGAGCAGGAGCAGTTAACACTGTACTACCAGCCCCAGGTGGACCTGCAAACCGGCAGTCTGATGGGGGTGGAAGCCCTGGTGCGCTGGGTGCATCCGGAGCGGGGACTGGTGTCGCCGGCACACTTTATACCGCTGGCGGAAGAGACCGGCCTGATAGTCCCTCTGGGCGATTGGGTGCTGCGCGCCGCCTGCCGTCAGCAAAAAGCCTGGATCCAGTCCGGCAAATACGTGGGCAAGGTGGCGGTCAACCTGTCGCCGCGTCAATTCCGGCAGAAAAACTTTCCGGAAAAAGTGGCTGAGATCCTGCTCGAGTGTGAATTGCCGGCCAAATACCTGGAGCTGGAGATCACCGAGGGTTCGGCCATGGAACACGCCGGTGAAACTATCAACCAGCTCAACCAGCTCAACCAGATGGGGTTGTCCCTGGCGATTGACGACTTTGGTACCGGCTACTCATCGCTGGCCTACCTCAAGCGTTTCCCGATCCAGAAACTGAAAATCGACCGCAGCTTTATCCACGATATCCATGTGGACCAGAACGATGCGGCCATCGCCAAATCGATTATCGGTCTGGCCCACAATATGATGCTCAATGTGGTGGCTGAAGGGGTGGAAAATGAGCAGCAGGCCGAGTGGTTGCGCCAGCGCGGCTGTGACCAGGCCCAGGGTTTCCTGTTCGCCAAACCCCTGCCCGTCGAGCAGCTGGAGAGCTATTTCTCCGGCGGCACCTTCTCCTTTAGCGGCAATGTGGTCAAACTGGAACTGCCCGCCTGATTTTTCACCTCCCGAAATCCTTTTTGACAGTTTTCCGCTATTTCTTTTTAGCGCTTTTATAGCTAAACACTCTTTGCTGTGATAAATATGTAGGCAAAGCAGGATGCCGGTCGTTGGCTGATGAAGCCAGTAGGCGACCGGACTGTTTGTGAGTTGTTGATTGACCGAGCTGTTCAGCAGGGAGATGCACGCAAGGGACTGGCATGTGTGCAGAAACAAAGCGCGCAAACTTAGCAAGCATGGAGAGTGAGCCTATGATTGTAGGTGTAGTAGCGGAATCCTGTCCGGGCGAAACACGCGTTGCGTTGACACCGGCGAACGTCGCCCAATTAAAAAAACGCGGGCTCGAGGTGCTGATCCAGGCCGGTGCCGGCGCTGGCGCTGGCCACGGAGATAGTGACTATGAAAGCGCCGGGGCCGAAGTGGTCAACAGTCGCGCCGATGTCTTTGCCCGGGCTGATATCCTTTCCCAGGTGCAATCCTTTGGCAGCAACCGGGCCACTGCCGAAGCCGATCTGCCGCTTCTGCGCAACGGCCAGTTGGTGGTGGGTATGATGGATCCCCTGGGCGAGCCCCAAAGTGCTAGTGTTTTGGCTGAAAAAGGCGTGACCGGCGTTGCGTTGGAACTGGTGCCACGTATCACCCGCGCCCAGAGTATGGATGTGCTCTCCTCCATGGCCACCATTGGTGGTTACAAGGCTGTGCTGGTGGCCGCCAGCAACAGCGGCCGAATCTTCCCCATGATGATGACCGCCGCGGGCACCCTGCAGGCGGCGCGGGTGTTTGTGATGGGCGCCGGGGTGGCCGGCCTGCAAGCCTGCGCCACCGCCAAACGCCTGGGGGCGGTGGTGGAAGCCTACGACGTGCGTCCGGCGGCGCGGGAACAGATCCTGTCGGTGGGAGCCAAGCCAATCGAGCTGGCACTGGAAACCGAGACGGCCGAGGGCAAGGGGGGGTACGCCAAGGCCCAGAGCGACGACTTTATCAAGCGCCAGCAGGAATTGATGTCCGAGGTGCTGGCACAGCAGGATATCGTGATCACCACTGCTGCCGTACCCGGCGCCAAATCCCCAATTCTGGTGACCACCGACATGGTCAAGCGCATGAAGCCCGGCGCCGTAATTGTGGACATGGCAGCTGAGCGGGGCGGCAACTGCGAACTGACCAAACTGGGGGAAACCGTGGTAGAGCACGGTGTCACCATCATCGGCCCCAGTAATCTCACTGCCACCGTGGCCCAGCATGCCAGCCAGATGTTTGGCAAGAACGTCGAAAACCTGCTGCTGCACCTGGTGGATGAAAACGGCCAACTGAACCTGGATTTTGCAGACGAGATTGTGCGGGAGACCGTGGTCTCCCACCAGGGTGACGTGGTGCACGAGCGCATGCGCGAGCTGTTGGGCCTGCCGAGCCCGGCCCCCAGCGCCCCCCAGGCCGCCGAATCCTGACCGTCAACAACAATAAGCGCTGCACCTTTAAGTGCAAAGGGCCGTAGCGAGGATACGCCTTATGGAAATACTGGTATTACTGTTAGCACTGTTCGTGCTGTCACTGTTCTTAGGGGTGGAGCTGATCACCAAAGTGCCGCCCACCCTGCACACCCCCCTGATGTCCGGCTGTAACGCCATGTCCGGCATCACTATTGTCGGTGCCATCCTGGCAGCCGGAGCCGGCGATACGGTCACACCGCTGGTCAGCGCCCTGGGCTTTATCGCCCTGGTACTGGCGTCTATCAACGTGGTGGCGGGCTTTATGGTCACTAACCGTATGCTGGGTATGTTTAAGCGGGGGCCGAAATCATGATTGCACATCTGGTGGATATTATTTACCTGGTTGCCGCATCCCTGTTCATCCTGGGTATTAAGGGGCTGACCAAACCCCGTACCGCGGTGCGGGGTAACTTCCTGGCGGCAATCGGCATGCTGATCGCCGTGTTGGTTACCCTGTTGGATAAACAGATCCTCGCCTTTGAAAACATATTGCTGGGATTTGTGTTAGGTGGTGCCATCGGTGCCGTCATGGCGAAGAAAGTGCAGATGACAGCTATGCCGCAGATGGTGGCGCTGTTAAACGGATTTGGTGGCGGCGCTTCTCTGGGTGTGGCTGCCGCCACCTATTTTCAAACTCTGCAGGGTGTGGGTTTTGGCACTGAAGTGACTGACTTGATTGCAGTGGCGGCCATTGGCGTTACTGTGGTGGTGGGTGCGGTTACCCTGAGTGGCAGCCTGGTGGCCTTTGCCAAACTGCAAGAACTGATTCCCGGAAAACCCATGGGCTTTCCGGGAATGAAAGTGATCAATGGTCTGCTGTTTGCCGCGGCGTTGGTGTCTCTGGTGAGCATGGTCATGACCCCGGTCGATGATACCCTGTTCTACGGTATGGCGGTTGCCGCGCTGTTACTGGGCTTTCTGCTGGTGCTGCCAATTGGTGGCGCGGACATGCCGGTGGTGATTGCGCTGTTAAACTCTTACTCGGGTATCGCGGCCGCATCGGCGGGTTTTATCATGGGCAATACCATGTTGATCGTTGCCGGTTCGCTGGTGGGTGCATCGGGCCTGATTTTGACGCGCATTATGTGTGCCGCCATGAACCGCTCCCTGACCAATGTGCTGTTTGGCATCATGGGCGAAGGCGGTGAGATCATTGATGCGGACGAGGTTTATGGCGGCAAGGTGAAAAGTGCATCGCCGGAAGAGGTGGCGATGTTGCTGGAAACCGCACAGCGGGTGGTAATTGTGCCGGGGTTTGGTTTGGCGATGGCGCAGGCGCAACACGCGGTGCGGGATTTGGCGGATGTGTTGCAGAGCCGTGGCACGGAAGTGGAGTATGCGATTCACCCGGTGGCGGGGCGTATGCCGGGGCATATGAATGTGCTGTTGGCCGAGGCAGAAGTGCCGTATGAACAATTGGTGGAAATGGAGCGTATTAACCCGACCTTTGAGCAGACGGATGTGGCGATTGTCATTGGTGCGAACGACGTGACCAATCCGATGGCACGGGAGGACAAGGGCAGTCCGATTTATGGTATGCCGATTTTGAATGTGGATAAGGCAAAAACGGTCATTGTCGTCAAGCGCAGCCTGAGCCCGGGTTTTGCCGGTCTGCCGAATCCGTTGTTTGCCAAGGATAATACCTTGATGATGTTTGGGGATGGTAAACAGGCTGTGGTGGATTTAACCAGTGCTTTGAATGAGGCTTAGGTTTTTGGGTTTGCTGTCGACTTTTGGGTAGATTCTATCCGGCCGGCGCCGGCCGGATAGAATCTACCCAAAGTCGGAAAGAACAAACTGATGTGCAGGGCGTCCATATATGTTCGAAAATGGCATAATGCCGCCGCTCAATCCACCTCCACCCATCCCTTAATCGGCTCAACATAAATAAACGCCGTATCTAAAGCCGTAACCGATCGCACATCACCGTGCACAGGGGGGTCATAACTCTCCAGTCCCTCAAGCGCCAAATTGGTGGCTATCGCTTCTTTGCGGTTCCATTGCTCCGGTAGCGAGTGGAGATGTAGCTCCTCCGCACTCCAAACCAGGCCGTCGCGTTCCACTGGCGAGTTGGCGTGGCGATCGGCGTGAATAAAAACCGCGGCGGTGCCGGCCATTTTTTTATATGCCATAAACTCATTTTCCTGCCAAAATAAAAATATCGTCCATGACACTTGCCCTCCGTGGTTTACAGGGGGGGGGGAAGTATTTTGATGCCTGACAATGGTATAACTCTCGGCACCGTTGAAGGCGACCAGTGTAGAGGATGCCCTGTAGTCATGGTTTGATGTATATCAACCAAGGAAAACCCGCTTGAGGACGAGGAGGGGTTGAAAAGGAATAACTGGACAGTATGCTTGTCCGGCTTGTTGAATGAGGTAGAACTGAGAATGTTAAGGGCGCTAGTAGGGGTTGTCCGCAAGTATTGGATAGTGCTGTCACTGATGCTGTTGGTTGCCATAACGGCCCTGTCTCTCTGGCCTGTGGATAAACTGCCAACAGTGCCTGGCAGCGACAAGTCCCACCACTTTTTGGCTTACCTCGCCCTGATGTTTCCGGCTGCCTTGCGCCAGCCACGATACTGGCTGTGGATTGGATTGTTGTATATCGGCTGGAGTGCCGCTATTGAGCTGCTGCAGCCGTCGGTAAACCGCTATGCGGAGTGGTGGGATATGCTGGCCAACGGTGCCGGTGTGGCCTGTGGCGGTTTGGCGGGCCGGCTTGTGGCCGCGTTGTTGCCTGCCGCTATTCCCGCCAGCCGGGACTAGTTGAGACTCAACGCCAGCTTCTGTACCGGCGGACTCAGGCTGAAGGTGCCTGTCAGGTTGAGGGTCAGGTCCATCAACTCGTCCCAGGGGTCGGCCCGGCGCATCCCTTTGATGGCTTTATCGATGGCGTTGGCCTTGCGCAACAACTGTTGCAGTTGCGGCAGGCGCAGGCGTCGCAGGGCATTTTGAATCAGTGGTTTGCGCTTGTCCCACACCCCTGCCTGCTTGGCAGCCCAGTCGAAGTTCTGACCCTGGCTCTGACCGTGGGCGACCTGGGCCAGGGTGCGGATCTCCCGCGCCAGTGCCCACAGCACGACAGTGGCGTCGGTGCCTTCGCCTTTTAAACCGTTGAGGGTTTTGACTGCGGCGCGGGCATCGCCGTGCAGGGCTTTGTCCACCAGGCCAAAGACATCATAGCGGGCGCTGTCGGCCACCGCCGAGGCCATCAGGTCAGCGCTGATAAAGCCGTCGCCGGCCAGCAGTTTCAGCTTTTCAATTTCCTGGGCGGCGGCCAGCAGGTTGCCCTCCACCCGAGAGGCGAGGATGTCGATGGCCTGGCTGTCGGCTTTCAGGCCGGCCTGTTGCAGACGCTGGCCTATCCAGCGAGGTAGTTGTTGCGGTGTGATGGGCCAGATCTGTACAAAAACGCCTGCTTTTTCCAGCGCTTTAAACCATTTGGCGCGTTGCTGGGCGCCGTCGAGTTTGGGCGTCACAATCAGCAGCAGGTTGTCTTCGCTGGGGGCTTGGGTGTATTCCAGCAGGGCTTTGCTACCCTTGTCGCCAGGTTTGCCGTTGGGGATGCGGATCTCGATCAGCTTTCGCTCGGCAAACAGCGACAGGCTGTTGGCCGCTGACAGCACCTGGCCCCAGTCAAAGCTGGCGTCTACGTGGTACAGCTCACGCTCCTGAAAGCCCTGTTTGCGGGCGGCGGCGCGAATGGTGTCGCAAGCCTCCTGGCTTACCAACGGCTCGTCCCCGCTGACCAGGTAGATGGGGGCCAGTCCCCTGTTGAGGGCACCGTGCAGTTGTTCAGGGCGAAGCTTGGCCATAGGGTTTAACCCGCCGCCGGCTGTTTGGTGGCCGGTTTGGCAAAGCGCAGGCTTCGGATGATCTGCTGAATCAGGGCGATGCGCATCTCCTCCCGCAGCAGGCGCTCCTCCTCGTTGGTGCTGAGGGCGTCGTTGGGATCGTGATCGTAGGCGCGAGAGATGGAAGCGGTCGTGGTGGGTAGTACCAGTTCGCCGCCGCGCTCAATGCGGTAGTCGGCGCTTAGCGTCAGCTCGTATTCGCTGGCCAGGGCGTCGTTGCCGACGGAGATGGTGCGTCGCTCGTTGCGCTCTTTGAGAATGATCAGGCTGTAGTCGGCTTCCATGCTGCTGTCCGCGAGGCTGATGTCGTAGCTGCTAACTATCTTTTTCAGGTCGGTGACAAGATCGCCGTGGGCGTCTTCGGCACCGATATAGAGACTGCGGAGGTCTTCCGGCAGGGCTTGTATGCCGCGCAAGTGCCAGCCGCAGGCAGTGATCAGCAGTGTGGATATAAGCGCAATGAACAGCGGGGCAAAGTGTTTGTTCATAATTGTTGTTGGAACTTTGTAGGGCGGATTAGCGCAGCGTAATCCGCCAAGTTATCGCACAGTGCCAGCTCAATGGTGGATTACGCTGCGCTAATCCACCCTACACAGGTTATGTCGTTTGGCAGTTATTTTACGGCAAAGGTCACCAGTTTACCGGGAATCACCTTGCGCATCTTGATTTCCTTGCCGGCCAAAAACTTTTGTACATTTTCGTTATTTTCGGCCAGGGCCAGGATGCTGGTTTCATCGGCATCTGCCGCCACATCGATTTTGGCGCGCACCTTGCCGTTTATCTGCACCACCATCTGAATGCTGGTCTTTACCAGGGCGTTCTCGTCGACGCTGGGCCAGCCGGCATCGATAACGCTGCCGCTGTTGCCCAGGGCCAGCCAGAGGCTGTGGGTGATGTGGGGTACCACCGGGGCCAGCAACAGTATTGCGGCTTCCAGGGCTTCGCGTTCCACGGCACGGGTTTCAGCCGTGCTGCGATCAGCCAGTTTACCGACCTCGTTCAGGAGCTCCATCACCGCGGCCACGGCAGTGTTGAAGTGCTGTCGGCGGCCGTAGTCGTCGCTGACCTTGGCGATGGTCTCATGGGTTTTGCGTCGCAGGTCTTTTTGTTTGTCGCTGAGGCTGTCGACATTCAGGGTGGCGACATCACCAGCGGCAATATGGGTGGCGACGGTTTTCCACAGACGACGCAGGAAGCGGCTGGAGCCCTCCACGCCGGAGTCGTGCCACTCCAGGGTCTGCTCCGGTGGCGCGGCAAACATGGTAAACAGGCGCACGGTATCGGCCCCATACTTGTTCACTGCGGTCTGGGGGTCGACGCCGTTGCTTTTGGACTTGGACATCTTGGTGGTGCCGCCCATCTTCAGCTCGCCGGCCGACCGGTGGCTGGCGCGCACAATTTTACCCTTGTCGTCACGCTCCAGGTCCACGTCCGCCGGGTTATACCACACCTTGCTGCCGTCCGGCTGGTCCTTGTAGAAGGACTCGGCCAGCACCATGCCCTGGCACAACAGGCGTTTGAAGGGTTCGTCGCAGTCGACCAGCCCTTCGTCGCGCATCAGTTTGTGGTAGAAACGGGCATAGAGCAGGTGCAGGATGGCGTGTTCGATACCGCCCACATACTGGTCGACGGGCAGCCAGTAGTTGGCGGCGTTCGGGTCCAGCATGCCCTCGTCAAAGTTGCTGCAGGTGTAGCGGGCGTAATACCAGGAGGACTCCATAAAGGTGTCGAAAGTGTCGGTCTCGTGCTCGACAGCCTTGCCGTCCAGCTCCGCCCTGCGCCACTCGGGATCAGCCTTGATGGGGGAATGCACGCCGTCCATCTCCACATCTTCCGGCAGCAAGACCGGCAGCTTTTCCAATGGTACCGGAATTTCACCGCCTTCCGGCAGGTTGAACATGGGGATAGGCGCCCCCCAGTAACGCTGGCGGGAAACCCCCCAGTCGCGCAGGCGATAGTTGGTCTTGATGCTGCCCTTGCCTTTTTCCTGCAGGGCTTTGGCAATGGCACCGAAGGCGTCTTTGAATTTCAGGCCGTCCCACTGTTCAAAGCCTGGCCCGGAGTTGACCAGTACCCCTTTTTCCACAAAGGCCGCTTTGCTCAGGTCGCATTCGACATTTTTCTGGCTAGGGCCGGGGGCGATCACCTGTTCGATGGGCAGGCCGTACGCGGTGGCAAACTCCCAATCGCGTTGATCGTGGCCGGGTACTGCCATCACGGCGCCGGAGCCGTAGTCCATCAATACGTAGTTGGCTACCCATACGGGCACTTCGCGACCGGTGAGTGGGTGGATGGCCTTGAGGCCAGTGTCCATGCCCTGTTTTTCCATGGTGGCCATATCGGCTTCGGCCACCGATTGGGTTTTACACGCCTGGATAAAGGCGGCCAGCTCGGCGTTGCCCTCTTGTTCATTGCGTTGGGCCAGCGCCAGGCTGATGGGATGCTCTGCCGCCAGACTGACATAGGTCACCCCCATCAACGTGTCGGGGCGCGTGGTGTAGATATCAAAACTGGTGATGTCGCCTTGTTCCTTACTGGCAACGGCTGTGGCCAGCTCAAAGGTCATTTCCACGCCCTTGGACTTGCCGATCCAGTTTTTCTGCATGGTTTTGACCTGCTCCGGCCAATCGGGCAGATTGTCCAGGCTGGTGAGCAGCTCCTCAGCGTAGTCGGTGATCTTGATAAACCACTGGGGGATCTCCTTGCGCTCCACCAACGCGCCGGAGCGCCAACCGCGACCGTCGATCACCTGTTCATTGGCGAGCACCGTCTGGTCTACCGGATCCCAGTTGACCGTGGCCATCTTTTTGTAGACCAACCCCTTCTCATAAAGGCGGGTGAAGAACCACTGTTCCCACTTGTAGTAGTCCGGCTGGCAGGTGGCCAGTTCGCGGCTCCAGTCAAAGCCAAACCCCAGGCTTTTGAGCTGGCCCTTCATGTATTTCACATTGCTGTACGTCCACTTGGCCGGTGCGGTCTTGTTTTGAATGGCGGCGTTTTCCGCCGGCAGGCCAAAGGCGTCCCAACCCATGGGGTGTAGTACGTTCTTGCCCTGCATGCGTTGGTAGCGGGCGATCACATCGGTGATGGTGTAGTTGCGCACATGCCCCATATGCAGTTTGCCGCTGGGGTAGGGGAACATGGCCAGACAGTAAAACTTCTCCTTGCTCGGGTCTTCTGTGACCTGGAAGCTGTTGTTGGCTTCCCAGTCAGCCTGTGCCTGTTTCTCTACCTGGGCGGGATAGTATTGCTCTTCTAACGTCATGGATTGGGTTACGCCTTTCGTTTCTTTCAAGCCCGGTAATTGCGCAGGGCTTGTGGTCTCGGTTGCGCCTATACTTCTATGGCGACTTTGTTGTTTCAAGGTCGCCGTCAATCAGCGACTTGGGTATCTTGAGCTAGCAGTTCTCGATCAAGCATATCTCAGACATGTCTCGATCCAGCAGCATGCTAAGTCTCGTGTGAGAAAGCCGCCAATTATAGGGGTTGCCGGGCTAGAAAGCGAAGGTTCGGCACTGAAAATTGGGAGATGGGTTATGGCTCTTCGGACACAGAAGGACGCAGCGCAAACGCAGCCACAAACAGAGGAGCTACCTGGGCGTGAAGAACCGGCCGAGGTAGAGGGGCGTATGGATCGTTTATTTCACGACTTGCGGGACGAGGTCCTGATGTGGGAAGGGCGGACCGGCAGCTGGTTACTGGGGGCGGCGGATCGAACCCGCCTGCAGTGGTTGCGACTCGGGCAGTGCATGGGGGCGGATAATGCCCAGCTGTTAGCCGGGGAGGAGGCCCGCAACCAACGGGTGCGTTGCGTGGGGTGTGGCGATGGTTTTAATGTGCACGGCGCGCTGCGTCTTCAGCCCTGTAGCAATTGTGGCTGCGAGTACTATGTGACCGAACCGCTGCACCATTAGGGGCTGGCACGAATGGCGCTTCTTTAATCCGACAAAAATACGGCGGTTGTGGCGGTGGGCAAGGGGGCACCGGAAGCGGCCAGGGCATTAAAATCGTCGATATAGCGCTGTAGAGTGCGGTCGCGGCGGTGCACCTGGCTGTCGCTGAGTGTGCCATTGAGTTGGGCGATCAGTTGCAGGGTAGCGAGGCGGTTGGCCATTAGATTGTCCCGGTAGGTATTCGACCAATCCCGTTCAAACGCCAGGAACAGCCGCTGCAGGGGTGGGTGCAGGTCGGCGCTGCGGCGCTGGTGCAGCACCGCCGCCAGACGTTGGCCCCAGCGCTGGCGTTCGCTCAAGGCCCATTTGCCGTTATTGCGGAGGTTGCCGGCCCAGACGGCTACCCGGGCTGTCTGGGCCGGGTCCAGGCGGCCGATCCAGTTCTCCAGTATCTCCACCATGCGCTTCTGGCGTTGCAGTTGTAGCTTCTGGGGACTCAGGTCCACATATTCCTTGCGGTATGTCTGGCGTTGCTGGGCCAGGTTTTGCAGCAATTCTCGCACCTGTCTGTCAGACAGTGAGCTCAGTAATTCGGCGGAGGGACCGACCAGTTGTGCCAGGCTCGTCTGCCACAGGCTGTGGGCCTCGTCGGCAAAAGCCCCCAGGGCTTCGGCGCTGGCCTGTTGCCCTTGCAAGTGTTGTTTGAGTTGCGAAAGCAGCTGTCCGTAACGGGGCAGCTCATTGCTGCGGTGCCAGGTGTGAAAGTGTCGTATTTCCCGCTTAAGCAACTGCCTTTGCTCCCGTTCCAGGGAGATATAGCTTTTGACGTTCCAGGCCAGCCACCAGTCGAGGAAGTTGTAGGTGATCTTGGTAGAACAGCCGGGCAGCAACAGGCAACAGCCCGCCAGAATCAGGGCTTTGAGGCGTAGTGAGGGCTGGCGTCGGTGGCTCATGGCTATTGGGCTCTTGGGGGATACCTGATTGATAGCCTGAGGTAAGGGTGGGCCGGCCAGCGCAATATTTCAAGCCTGTATGACAAAACGCTATTTTCAGCGTCAGCGACAAAAGGTCATGGTATGTGTCATACGGTAACGTTAGGCTGGCAGCCTGAATCTCCCGGTGTCACGGTTTGAAACGGGGAAATATTTCACCGGCGAAAGGGTGCAAAAAAGCTTGGCGTCGTCCTGGGCTGTGTTAATATCCGCGCCCCGACACAGGGTGTGCAGATACAAAATAACAACTGATTAAACCAGGCAATGGATATGACCCTAACTCCCCTCTTCGATGTTGTTTCCCTGGAGAACCGGCTGGGACAAGCTGTCGACCTCGGTGTCAAATTGTTGTCAGCTGAACAGCGTCAGTACCTTTTTCTAAGGGCGCCGAATAGCGCGCCTTCCAGTCTGATTGGTAAAAATGCGGAACACTTCGCCTATCAGCTGGTACGGCGCTATGAACTGGACCCGGACAAGGTGGTTTTCGTTGAAATGCGCGACCAGAGCGACACCCAGGCGTTGCTGTGCTGGTCGTTTGAGTGGGTGGGCCACTCGGCCCACGCCGCGCGCAGCCATCAGGTGACCAAGCGGTCTCAGCAAGCCTTTTTGACCTCGGTGTTAACCGGTGGCACCAGGGTGGCAAATCAGACTTCGGAATCCCGTTTGTCGCAGATCAGCTGATCCCCGCCCACTACATTTGCCCTACCCGTAGTTCACGCGGTCTGTGAGCGGCGATGGCGACTGTGTTGAGCCCGGGACGGATGGTAAACCAGCGCCAGGGTCAATAGCAGGCCGGCACAGCCGACCACTGGCCAGCTACCCCAACTCATAAACGGGGTTCTGCCCTGCATGGGCTGGATTTCGGCAGACAGGGTCTGCTGTTGAAACTGGTCGGTTTGCTGCGTCATTTGGCCATTAGGGGCAACGATGCCGCTGACACCATTGTTGGTGGCGCGAATCATATAGCGACCGGTTTCCAGGGAGCGCATCTGTGCCATTTCCATATGCTGCAGCGGACCGATGGAATCGCCAAACCAGGCGTCATTGCTGATGGTCAGCAGGACGTGGGCCGCAGTGGCGCCTCTGGCCACCAGATCCGGATACACCACTTCATAACAGATGGAGGGGGAGAGAAACAGGTTGCCAATCTGCAGAGGGCGCTGCTGCTCGGGGCCAGTGCTGATAATGGAGGTGGGCAGGTCAAAGAACGCAATCAGACCGCGCAACCAGCTCTCCAGAGGCACATACTCACCGAAGGGGACCAACCGCTGTTTGTGGTAAATGCCAAGAGCGGTGCCCAGTCCCAGAACACTGTTGTAGTACCGCCGCTCGTGGAAGTCGTCATAGAGAATGCCCGTGATCAGCGCAGTATTGGTGGTTGCGGCGCGCTCATGCATCTCCGACAGAAACGTGCCGGCGTGGTGGTAGAGCATGGGGATAGCGGCCTCGGACCAGATCACCCAGTCGTGATCCCACAGGGGGGCGGACATCGTGCGCAACCTGGCCAGGGTGGGCTCACGAAAATCGGGACGCCACTTCATCTCCTGGGGAATATTGGGTTGCACCAGGCCCACTCGCAGTTTGTCGCCCTGGGGTTGGGTCCAGCTCTGCTGTTGCAATCCCCAGCCGCCCAGCCACAGAGTGGCTGTCAGGGCGAGTGCGAATTGTGTGTGGCGCTGGCGCCAGCCACCGTCGACCAGCTGGGCCAGGACTGCAGCGGTGAACACACACACCAGGCTGAGAGCAAACACACCACCTACCGGTGCCCAGCCGGCCAGGGGGGTATCGAGGTGACCGTAGCCCAGGTAGAGCCAGGGGAAACCGGTGAGGAACCAGGAGCGCAGCCACTCCCCCAGCACCCACAACGCGGGAAAGGCCGCCAGCATTCCCAGGGGGCGTTGGCTGAACCAGCGGCCGTAGGCGTAAAAGGGCAGGGCAAAAATCAGGGCCATTGCCGCCACAAAGAGCAGGGTCAGTGCCAGGGCGAGCGGCAGCGAGCTGTTGCCATAGTCGTGGATGCTGACAAACACCCAGGAGGCCCCGGTGCCAAACAGGCCCAAACCAAAGACAGCGGCACGCGCGATACTGGCCCGGGCATTCAGCCCCTGCAACACCAGGCTCAGCAGACCGGCGCCGAGCAGTGCCAGCGGCCAGATGTTGTAGGGAGCCAGGCTGAAAGGGGTGATCGCCCCGGCCAGCAGGGCAATCAGATGGCCGCGCCAGGCAGGCCCCGCTGGGGGAGAGAACATATCCGTGTCCTTGGTTAGTCGCTGGTCACCGTATCGGGTACGGTCAGGCGTAACAGGTGTATTTGTCGGTTATCGGAGTAGAGAACCCGGAACTGGTAACCGTCGAGCTCGGTGATTTCGTTGCGCTGGGGCAGGTGGCCAAAGGCATTCATCAAAATGCCGCCGATGGTGTCGTAGTCGTCTTCACTGAAGCCGGAGGAGAAGTGCTCGTTAAACTCCTCGATCGGGGTCAATGCTTTGACAATAAAGTCGTTTTCGCCCACCTTGCGGATAAAGGCGTCATCGGTATCGTCATCGGTTTCATCTTCGATCTCACCGACAATCTCCTCAAGGATGTCCTCAATGGTGACCAGACCGGAAATGCCGCCATACTCGTCGATCACCAGCGCCATGTGGTAGCGGTTTTCCCGAAATTCTCGCAGCAAAATGTTAAGGCGCTTGCTCTCGGGAATAATGGTGGCCGGGCGGATAATGTTTTCCAGCCGGAACTCCTCTTTGCCGCGCAGTATCAGTGGCAACAGGTCTTTGGCGAGGAGGATGCCTTTGACATCATCGATGGATTCGTCGATCACCGGGAATCGTGAGTGTCCGGAGTCGATCACTTTTTGCAGAAACTCTTCCGGTGTCTCGTCGATTTTGACAACGACCATCTGCGAGCGAGGGATCATGATTTCCCGCACCTGCTGATCGGAGACATCGAGTGCGCCTTCAATAATGCTGACAACCTCCGGGTCCAAGACCTTGTTGTCAGCGGCTTCCTTGATAATTTCGAGTAGCTCTTCCCGGGTTTTCGGTTCAGCGGAAAAAGCGTGTAGCAATTTTTCGAGCCAGGACTTTTCCTGTGGGCGAGGAGATTGGCTACTCGACGGGTCTTCGCTCATGGCGACATTTCGCTCCCTATGGTGTTGGTCGAAGGTGCAATGGGCGTGTAAGGCGGAGGATAGCCCAGTTGCGTGATAATTTCGGTTTCCAGTGCTTCCATCCGCTCGGCCTCCCGGTCTTCAATATGGTCATAGCCGAGCAAATGCAAGGTGCCGTGGACCAGCATGTGGGCCCAGTGTGCATCCGGGGTTTTGTGTTGTTCTCGCGCCTCCTGTACCACGACCGGGGCACAGATCACCAGGTCGCCCAACAGCGGTAGCTCCAGCTCCGGGGGCAGGTCGGCGGGGAAAGAAAGCACGTTGGTGGGTTTGTCCTTGTCGCGGTACCGGTGGTTCAGCTCCCGGCATTCGGCGCTGTCGACAATACGCACGCTGATTTCTGCTGCTGCCCGTTCATCGCGTAGGGCTGCAGTTATCCAGCGTTGGATACTGTCGGGGTCGGGTACGTCCTCGCTCTCGCAGGCGACTTGCAGGTCAATGGTTGGGATCATGGCTTATTCTTGGTGCGAAGGCCCCTGTCGATCAGAGTCCCGGGCCTTTTTGTCCGCCTCATGTTCGGCTTCGTGGGCATCGTAGGCTTCCACAATGCGTTGCACCAGAGGGTGGCGTACTACGTCTTTGGCCCCAAAATGGGTAAAGCTGATGCCGCCCACCTGGTCGAGCACCTGGGCGGCGTGACGCAGGCCTGAGCCCTGGCCGCGGGGCAGGTCAATCTGGCTGGGATCTCCTGTGATCACAGCAGTGGAGCCAAAGCCGATACGGGTGAGGAACATTTTCATCTGCTCCCGGGTGGTGTTCTGGCTCTCGTCAAGAATCACATAGGAGTTGTTGAGGGTGCGGCCGCGCATATAGGCCAGCGGTGCCACTTCAATCACATTGCGTTCGATCAGCTTGCCCACGGTTTCGAAACCGAGCATCTCAAACAGGGCGTCGTACAGGGGGCGCAGATAGGGATCGACTTTCTGGGCCAGGTCGCCGGGAAGAAAGCCTAATTTCTCGCCGGCTTCCACTGCCGGACGCACCAGCAGAATGCGTTCAACCTCGTCCTTGAGCAGGGCTTCTACCGCACAGGCTACCGCCAGGTAGGTCTTGCCTGTTCCCGCCGGACCTACGCCAAAGTTGATGTCGTGGGTCTGCATAGCGCGCACATAGCGCTGCTGGTTTTGGCCCCGGGGTTTGACGGTGACCTTTTTGGTGCGGATCAGAGGGATATTGCTGACTTTGCCGTCTTCAGTGGCGAGGGCTTCGATGCCAGCCTGCTGCAGGGCCAGGTGTACCTCGTCGGGGGTCAGGTCGCCGCCGTCGGTCTCCCGGTAGAGCGAGCGCAGCAGGTCGCCGGCCATCTTGGTGGTCGCAGAGGGGCCAATCAGGGAGAAACTGTTGCCTCGGTTGCGAATTTCCACATTGAGGCGCTGCTCAATCTGGCGCAGGTGTTCGTCGAATTGGCCGCAAAGGTTGGCCAGACGGCGAGCGTCGTTGGGCTCAAGGGTGACGCTGCGAGCGGGGTCGGTTTTGGCTTCAGAATTGGCCAAGGGAGTGCCCGTCGTAGCGTTGTCCGTAGCGGTGGAACTGTCCAATGATGTTAAAACCGTCCTTTTCAGCAACTGTTAATCAAAGCCTAACCCATAACCAGAGGCAGCGAAAGTCTCAAGCCGCAGCTAAATGGTTCTAAAAAAAGCTCTGCTTATAGTGCCAGTTACTGTATTAAATCTGTGTGAATGCCAATTCGGGGCTTTAAGCGTGATCTTGCGAGCCCCAATTGGCGGTCCTAGTCGTCCAGCTCCGAGCTGATCAGGGTGCCGCGCAGGGAATTGGGCAGGGCTTCCTCGATCAGGATGTCGGCAAATTTGCCAATCAGGGCTGGGTCACCGCAGTGGAAGTTCACCACTCGGTTGTTTTCGGTGCGTCCGGCCAGCTGGCCCGGGTCTTTTTTCGAGTAACCGGTGACTAGCACCCGCTCCGTATTGCCCACCATTTGCCGTGCAATCTGCTGCGCCTGTTGGTTGATGCGGTGCTGCAAGCGCTGCAGGCGCTCTTTTTTAACCGCATCCGGAGTGTCGTTCGGCAGGTCGGCAGCCGGGGTGCCTGGGCGGGCGCTATAGATGAAACTGAAAGAGATATCAAAATCGATATCCTGTATCAGGTCCATGGTGGCGTTAAAGTCGGCCTCAGTTTCGCCGGGGAAGCCCACAATAAAGTCGGAGGAAAAGCAGATGTCGGGGCGAACCTCTTTCAGGCGACGCATTTTCGCTTTGTATTCCTGCGCGGTGTGGCCGCGCTTCATAGCCGCGAGGATGCGATCAGATCCACTCTGTACCGGGAGGTGCAGGTGACTTACCAGTTCCGGCACTTCGGCGTAAACATCGATCAGGTTGTCGGTAAACTCCACCGGGTGACTGGTGGTGTAGCGGATGCGGTCGATGCCGTCCACCGAGGCCACATAGGTGATCAATTCCGCCAGATCTACCAGGCTGCCGTCGGGGCCGTCACCGCGGTAGGCATTGACGTTTTGGCCCAGCAGGTTGATCTCCCGCACCCCCTGGCTGGCAAGGTGTACCACTTCGGCCATTACGTCGGCCATGGGGCGGCTCACCTCTTCACCGCGGGTGTAGGGCACCACGCAGAAGGTGCAGTACTTGGAACAGCCTTCCATGATAGAGACAAAGGCGGTGGCGCCGTCCGCTTCCGGCTCCGGTAGGCGGTCGAACTTTTCAATTTCCGGGAAACTGATGTCCACGACCACGGCGCCGTCGTCACGCGGTGTTTCCATCATCTCTGGCAGCCGGTGCAGGGTCTGCGGACCGAAGATCAGGTCCACGAAGGGCGCGCGCTTGGCGATCGCATCCCCCTCCTGGCTGGCGACACAGCCGCCCACCCCGATCACCAGGTCGGGATTCTTCTCTTTCAGGTGCTTCCAGCGGCCCAACTGGTGGAACAATTTGTCCTGGGCTTTCTCCCGGATAGAGCAGGTGTTCACCAGCAGTACGTCCGCCTCTTCCGGATCGTCGGTGGCCTCCATCTGGTGGGACTCACCCAGCAGATCGCGCATGCGGGCGGAGTCGTACTCGTTCATCTGGCAGCCGTGGGTCTGGATATAGAGCTTTTTCCTGGGCTCGCTCACCTGGGTGGTGGGGATCAGCTCCGGCGCGGCTTCTTCAGGCGCAGACATAGTGTGTTTCCTGCTCAAAAACTGTTCAAGTTGCGAAGGGCCGAGCATTATAGCGATACCTGCGGTCAAAGCCTATAGATTGGCAGGGGGCTGGGGACAATTTTCGCTGAAAAAGCAGGTTGGGGACTTGGAAAAGCCGAGATCAACCCCCATTGTGTGCTAATCTTCTGCTTTGTGGTTTGCCGCTGGTTAGATATATTGATTTGCGGCACTTTATTGAGAATGACTATGGCTGAAAACTCTCTGTACAAGGTGATCTTCTACAACCAGAACCAGGTGTACGAGGTCTTTGCGCGCGCGATCTACCAAAGTGAAATGTACGGCTTTATCGAAATCGAAGAGCTGGTGTTTGGCGAGCGCAGCCAACTGCTGGTGGATCCCGCCGAAGAAAAGCTCAAGGGCGAGTTCTCCGGAGTGAAGCGCTCCTATATTCCCATGCATGCCATTGTGCGCATCGATGAGGTCGACAAGGAGGGCACCGCCAAGGTCACTGAATTGAAAGCCGGCGACAAGGTGGCGCAATTCCCCTTTCAGGGCATAAGCCCTACTACCCCCGGTTCCGACAGCTAATCCACCCTTCGGGACTTAAGCTCAAACCCGGATCAACATGGCTGTAGGTCGGGTTTCGGCTTAGACAAGAACCATTCCTGTCAGGCGTCCAGCGCCTCCTCCACTGTAAGGTACTTTTTGCGAAAGGTGGCGTGCGGCAGCGGCTTGTCATACAGGTAGCCCTGGTGCCAGACGCCGTTGTACTGATTAAGCCAGGCGACCTGGGTTTCGGTCTCCACCCCCTCGGCCACGACTTTCAGGTTGAGGGTGTTGGCGATGGCAATGATGGACGCCACCAGGGCCTCGTCGTGGGGATCAACAGTCAGGTCGTTAATAAAGGATTTGTCAATTTTGATCTTGTTGATCGGCAGTCGCTTTAGATAACTCAGGGAACTGTAACCGGTCCCAAAGTCATCCAGTGCGAAGGTGATACCCAGGCTTTGCAGGGCTTTGATCTTTTGCACCACTTCGTCCAGGCGCTGCAGAGCGGCGCCCTCCGTAATCTCAAGTTCGATGCACTTACCGGGAACCTCGTATTTGGCGAGAATCGCCTCCACCTGGGCCACAAAGTCCGCGCGGTGCAGCTCCTTGGCGCTGATATTAATGGCCACGCGGAAGTTGGTCGGCAGTGTATTCTCCCGGCGCTGCTCGCGGATAAAGTGGCATACCCCTTTCAGGATCAATTGGTCGACGCCATTGATCATGCCCGAATTTTCCAGGAAGTCGATAAAATGAAAAGGTGACACCAGCCCCCGCTCAGGGTGTTGCCAGCGCATCAGCGCCTCTGCGCAGACCACCTCGTTGGTGATGCTGTCGATGATGGGTTGCAGGTGAAAGGTGAATTGCCGTTCTTTGATGGCGGTGCGCAGCTCCGATTCCAGTTTGACGGCGCGGTCCACTTCTGCCGCCATGGAGGCTTCAAACAGGCGGAAACAGTTGCGCCCGGCTTTTTTGGCCTGGTACATGGCGGTGTCGGCAAATCGCAACAGAGCTTCCGTATCATCGGCACAATCGGGGTAGATCACGATGCCGATACTGGCGCCGACAATAAACTCGCTATTGTCGACACTGATGGGGGCGCTGATTCTTTTGAGCAGCCGTTCAGCGAACTCCCCGGCCTGCTGCTGGGCAATGGCGATATCGCCGGACAGGTCGGGCAGGCTCAGGGTGAACTCATCGCCCCCCAATCGCGCCAGGGTGTCGGTCTGGCGAATCTGGGTCTGCATCACCCTCGATAACTGCAGCAGCACCTTGTCCCCAGTGGAGTGGCCCATGGTATCGTTGATGCGTTTAAAGTCGTCCAGGTCGATAAAAAACAGGGCGCCGAAGGCGTTGTTGCGCTGGGACCGGGAGATATCCATATTCAGGCGGTCGTAGAGCATATTGCGGTTGGGCAGGCCGGTCAGGGTGTCAAAGTAAGCCAGGTTTTCCACCCGCTCCTCGGCGGTGACCCGGTCGGTGATGTCACTGCCTATCACCAGCACACAGGGATGGTCGAAGAAATCAAAGGGCACAAACGACAACTGCATCACGTGTGGCTCGCCGGTGAAATCGGTCAGCATCTGTTCCACGTTGAGATTTTTGCGATGGCTGGTTTCTGTGTGTTTGACCTCTACCAGCAGATTGTCGGCTTCGTCGGCACAGATACTTTGGTGGGTGGCGTAAAAGTTTTTGCCGATCAGGTGCTCAACTGCCCTGCCGTAAAAAGTGGCCGCTGCGGCGTTGATAAACATGATTTCACCGGTGCGGTCGAGGGCAAATATATGGTTGGGGCTGGAGTCGAGGATAATGCGCAGCTGTTCCTCGCTCTGTTCCAGTCCCGTCTGGTGGGTTTCAAGCTCGGCGATAAAATCGTTGGCTGCGTTGACAATAAAACCCAGCTCATCACCGCTGTGGCCGCGGATATGTTCAATGCGCTGGCCGCCGGTCTGGTTGGGATCGATGGAGGCAAACCGTCGGGCGATCTCCACCAGGGGACGGGTCAGCACATAGTGGTAGAGCAGCATCAGCACCAGCGCCAGGCTGAAGTTGCGCACAAAGCCGGATAAAAAAATGGTGATGGCGCGCTCGTAAAAGGGAGCCAGGGCGGCGTCCCGGTTCACGACCAGGGCAATGCGACCCTCGTAGGTGCCGTCACTGTAAACTAATTCTTTACTGTAGCGGGTCGAGGTTTCCGACAGCAGGCTGGTGATCCAAAAGGTGGTGGATGGGGCGGGGGTGCGGGCCACTCGAGCCATCACGCGATCGTTATCGTCATAGATGGTGGCCTGAAGGATAAACTCGTAATGTTCAAGGCCTTTGACCACCTCGTTGGCGAGACGGTTGTCCAGCAGGTGCACGGCGCGGCCGGCGGCATTGTGCGTGACGCGGAAAATCTCGTCAATATTGGTGCCAATGGCCTCCCGCTGACTGCGAAAATCCATATACACCTGTAGCAGGGCCACCAGTACGCCCAGCACCAATACCAGCGCAACGCTGGAGCGCATCAGCTTGAAAGCCAAGCGTTTAAAGAACTCAATGCTCATTCTGGCTTATTGTCACATCCTTGAGCGGCACCACTTTGGTGTCGGCTGCGGTCGATTCCAAACGAAAGCTATTCGGGCGACCTTTGATTATTGTTCTTTTTTTATGCCCATCTAACGGGGCGTGTGATTTTACGCTATCACGCGTCTTTTGTGCTTCTATTAGTGTACTTCTATCAATGGTTAAAATTTAATCCAGCTTGATAGCGGTCCGTATTCTCCAAGGGAGAGTTGTTATCGCAGATGTGGCGCTACAGGTCAAGTCACGGCAGATTGGACTTTCAACCGGGGATGAACATCCTTTAATATGCGGAGTGAAATACCCGTTAGGCCTGCTTGGTCATATATGGAGGTGTTATGTTGGGGCGCTGGATTACTGTTGGGGTGGGCACATTGGTGCTGAGCATGGGGGCATCTGTTTGTGCCTGGGCGGAAAAATTTCAGCCGCGGATATTTGCCATCAACCTGGAGCAACGATTGAACCTGGCGGGTACGGGGGGCTACAACCAATTGCTGGATACTATCCGGGCCCAGGGGCTGGAGTTTCAGTTGTCTATTTTGCCGCTGAAAAGGTGGTACTATCGCACCAAGACGGAATCGGAGGGGTGTTTTTTCCCGGTCAGTGTCAATGCGATGGAGACGTATGATCCCGCTTATAAAAAGGCGCGATTTGTGGCATCCCACCCAATAGACCAGATCACCATGCGCGTATTTACCGCCCCAAGTCAGCCTTTAATCAGTAGCTTCACCCAGTTGAAGGGTAAAAAGGTGGCGGCCTGGAAAAGCCACGACTCTCAACCTTATACCGAAGGTTTGGGCGCGTTTGTGGATGAGAGTCGCGATGAGCGCAGCCAACTAAAGATGCTCTATGCGAGCCGTATTGATGCCATTATTGGCTTCTCTCCGGATATTGATATTGCGGCTCAACAATTGAACCTGCCGGTTCCCCATTACGATAAACGTCTGGCCCTGTTTAATAAGGAGGGGGCGGGGTTGGTCTGCTATGACTCGGAGAATAACCGGCGATTTGTAGAGGCGTTTGATGCACAATTGCAGTCATTAAAAGAGCAGGGAGTTCTTCAGGAACTGCTGGGGCATTTTGCGACACTGGCTATTTGACTTGCATTACGATTCTGGGATGAGCAACTGGGAAATGAAGCGTAAGTTGGTAGGACTAAGGCGTTTGCTACAGTGCTTGATGCTTTTGGCGGCCCTGATGCCGGCGGAAGCGGCACCTGTACAGGTCTATGCTATTGCCCTGGATTATCGGTTAAGTGAGGATGGGACCAAGCACTATAACCGCTTGCTGAAGGCCTTCTCAGAAAGGGGTCTGGATTTTAAGGTGCTGGTAAGGTCGCTTAAACGCTCTCAGATCAGTCTTAAGGGCGATGTGGAGAGTTGTTTATTTCCGGCGACGATTAATGCGATGGTAACTAATGATAAGGCGCTTGAAAACGTCAGTTTAATTGCTTCAGATTCTATTGACCAGGTAAGCCTGCGAGTGCTGACGGACAGTAGCAAAGAGCGAATCACTGGTATTGATCAGCTTGCAGGAAAGCGTATAGCGATCTTAAACGGATTAAACCCGGATTTGCTCCTGGGGGATATTGATGCGGATGTAGAGCCAACGCCGGATGAATACGTGCGTTTGAAAATGTTGAATGCAGGCAGGCTTGATGCTGTGTTGGGTTTTACCCCTGATATATTGTTGGCTGCGGAGGATTTGGGGTTGCCAGTGCCTCACTACTCGGAAGATTTAGCGCTGTTCAAGGATGAGGGGGCCTCCATGGTATGCCACGATACTGAATTGAATAGGGCTTTTGTCTCGCAGTTCAACCGCATTTTAAAGGATCTGAAGGCTTCTGGTGATCTACAGCGTATTTTGGGAAAATACGCTGTTATTGCACAGTAAACAGACTTTTATAATTCTCTGGCCTCTTTACCCGAATAAATAATGTCGCTGGCTCGTAGCGGAGCAAAAGTGCCTTGTTCTCGATCAGCAGCATCGACATGGCAAGCTGTAACACCGCTGAATACCAATACAGAAAAAAGGCGGTAAACCTCGATGGGGCTGTAGTCCTGGTCGGACAAAAAGCCAGACATATAGCTGTTAATGTTCATGGCTTCATCAAAGCGATCGCTTAAGACTTTTTCTATATCGTAAGCTAGTTGCAAATGCGGTCCAACTTCAAAGCCGAGGCGTTTCGTTACCTTTTCCATTGCCGGGATACGCTCGTCGCCTTTGACGATTGGGCGTGAGTACCCCATGATATGCGGTTTCCCGCCGTGTTTTTTAATTTCTGCATCAATAAAGTCAGTAACACTTAAGCCTTGTTGTATGTCAGTGCGCGCGCGTTGAATGAATTCCATGCCCGCTTGTAGCGGCTGGATGCCATAGGAGCGAGAATCTGCGGCGAGCACACCTGCACAGGTAGAGGCGACTGCGCTCGTGCCGGAAGAGCCACCCAGGGCACCGATTCGATTGCACCATACTCTGGGATCTGGCCAGCTCAGACAAATATGGATAGCCTCCAACCAGTCTGCCAGTTCCCGACGGGGCATTCGGCCCGTAGCGTTCAGCGCAATGATCTGCATATAGCTGTATTGACCTACAAGATCATTCATGAGGTCGTATCCATGGCTTTTTATTATTTTACCAATGGTCCAACCACCCTTTTTGCTTCTTATTTTGCCCCGGTAATCATCCCACAACTCGAAAGACATCAGACCACCTCCCGTGTTTTCTCTGGTGCAGCAGATCCTGCCAGCTCTTGCTCTATTTCGTAGCATTCATCAGGCTCAAAGAGCATGCTGGTGAGCGGCTTGTTGGCATACTCCATGCCGTGTGCCAGGAGCCCAGGGGCAGCCATCAGTTGCATCAGAGCGTTGCCCTGACGGGGTTGAAAACCGAGTTCAGCCAGTATGGCAGCACATAGGCCGGCTTTACTTATGCCGATATTTTTTTGTTTAAGCTTAGTGTTTAAGGCAATTATCCATGAGAGTAATGGTGATGAGCTGTTTGAGCTAAATGCATTCAAGAGTGCTTCTGCATAGGGATCTGCGTCACCGTACAGTTGCCCAAACCCAGGGATCTCTATATCGCTATTGCTCTCTAATGCGGTTGCAACTTCGTTGGTAGGGCGGCGACTGGCTCTGCGAAAGTACCGCATAGTGGATTCCACATTGGCTGCTCCGTCAAACTCACCGCCATAGATGGTTAACGCAATGGGCAATACATTGACGGTGTCAGTTTTGCCAACCCCGGCGGTGATGCTTGCTTGCGTTGCCGGGTGTCGCGGGCCTGGGTTTATCAAAGCGATACAAAGTTTGCGAAATAGATCGCGTTCAAAATCGTTGGGGAGCTCGCCACGGAAGAGTAAGAAGATTACATCTGAGAATTCACATTTTTCCATTAGTGCCGAATGGTCATAACCGTGAATCCTCATATTTTTAACATGATAAGGATTGGTGGGAGAGGGGATCTCTTCTGTAATTTTGGTCTCCAGTCGAGGCGCGAATTGCTGTTCTCGGCTTCTAATATTGGCTGATGGTGTTGTCATGTCTGGTATTCCGAAATTGTTACTTGAAATGTAATATGATCTAACCACCCGGTGTGGCAGAGCCATTCACGGCCAAGCCTTTTACCCGGTCACCCATGGGGGGCACTTCGTTGCGGTCAATTCGTACATCAATCAAGGTCGGCCCCGACTTGTTGAACAACGCATTAAAATCCAACTGGTTCAGCTGCTGTGGATCATCGATAATAATGCCGTCAATACCCATATTTTGTGCCACGCCGGCGTAGTTGATGTTGTTCAGCTCCCAGCCGATGGACTCCTGGTTACCCAGCTTTTGTCCGTGCATCACCATGCCCATCGCCGCGTCATTCAATACCAGGAATACCACGGGCAACTGTTGTTGTGCCGCGACGGTGATCTCCTGGGCGCTCATCAGGTAGGAACCGTCACCGACAATGCACAGCGTAGGGGCCGCACGGTTACCGATGGCGGAGCCTATGGCGGCGCCGATAGCCCAGGCCATGGAGCCGTAGCCCATCGCCAAACGGTAGTAGCCCTCGCTATTGGCACCCACCAGGTAGTGTGTGGCCCAGGACCAGCCATTGCCGGCATCGACAAATACCCGCGTGTCGCAGGGCAGGTGATTGGACAGGTGGGCCATCAAGCGCTGGGGTTTGACCGGACTTTCATCGGACAAACACTTATCCGGCTCGTGCAGGGTGGTAAAGCTGCCGAGAATGTTTCTCTCCAGGTTGCGACCGGGAATGGTGTCCCATTTTCTCCCCCAGCTGCGGGCGGTTTTCACGTTCTCAATCAGACGTTCAAAAATGGTGTCGATATTGCCAAACACGTGCAGGTTGGCCATGGGAGAGCGGGTAAAATGTTCCACCGACGAGTCGATATGTACCAGCTTGGTGTTGAGTAATTCGTTTTTCCAACCGCCGGTGCCCAGTTCGCTGAGTGCTGCACCGACGGCAATAATCAGGTCCACATCGTCTGACTGGAACAGCTCGCGGGCGCTGCTGTGACCGGCAAAACCGTAAACGCCCCGGTACTGGGGATGGGTTTCATCCACCCAGCTTTTGCCCATGGGACCGGTCACAAATGCAGCCCCTGTTAATTCGGCGAACTCCATGATCTGCTTGCTGGCACCGCCGGCACCGTTGCCGATAAACATGGCGATGGTATCGACTTTGGCGAGCTTCCCACACAGCCGTTGAATCGCCGACTCATCCGACATGGAAAAGTCATGTACCAGCAGGTCCGGGTGTACCCGGGTTTTGGCTTTGGCGGGTGCACGCAAAATATCCGAAGGGATACTGATGTGTGCAGGGCCGTTGGGTACCCGGTGAGCCGCCATAATGGCGGAGACCAGCTTGCTCTGCAGTTGCTCGTGGTGGGACACAAGTGTGTTGAACTGGGTGCAGTGACGAAACATGCCCACGGTATCAATGGCGGTACAGCTGGATTCCTGCAGAGCGCGTTTGCCAAACTTGGGCAGCGGGGTTTGCGCAGTAATCACCAGCATCGGAATTTCATCGGCCATGGCGGAGCTGACACCGGTCAGCAGATTGGTGGCGCCGGGACCGGTAGTACTACACACCACGCCCATCTTGCCCGTTTCGCGGTAGTAGCCGTCGGCCATAAAGGCCGCACCGGCTTCATGACGGGCGACCACCAGCCGCGGGCCGCCACGACGTTCACTGCGAGCGAGTGCATTGAAAAAGGGTTCAATGGCGCCTCCGGGGACGCCAAACACGGTATCGATATCCAGTTGTTCCAGGTAATCGACAATAATGTCGGCGCAGGTGGAAAAAACAATATCACTCTTGTCGACTTCTTGGGGTACAACCGTTGGTCTTTGTATGGCCTGTAACATGGCTGCAATAATCTCTCGTTAAAGGTTAATGCTTCCATTGCTTTACAGGGAGGGCTTCCGATGCATGGGTATCTGGGAGCGCGAAATATATACAAATGTTGTTTTGCGCGCCAGCTCTTTTTTTAGCCGTTATGAATATTTTTCTATCTGATTGAAAAATGAGTGGCCCTTAGTGCTAGGCACACTAAACAAAGAGAATTATGCCTTGGCTGTTTACAAGCGCTAAGCAGTATGTGAGCCTTCACTACGACACCGTAGAAAATGTAAGTGCTCACTTCATAAAAGCCATGGCTGTTTTTGAAAAGTACCCAGAAAATGCCTCAAAAAGCGTTTTTTCCGAGATTGAGCATTGGGTAGCGAGTTGTTTGAGTCGTCCAACGCTTGAGAATCCCGCCATATAAGGGTTTAATCAGCCTGTTGCATATCACGGCGATGTCTGACGGTTTAACAGGGCTTCCCTATAACAACTATTATGAGCAAAGACCAATGAGAGCCACAGCATTATCTCGCGCGGTATATTCCACCCTTTTGCCTCTGTCCCTCGCAGTAACAACCAGCCACTTAAACGCAGCAGAGACGCGCAAGACGGGTGACCAGTTGATAGAAGCTGAGATTGTGGTAACCGCCCGCAAACGGGAGGAAAATCTGCATCAAGTCCCGTTATCGATAACGGCGTTTAATGAAGCGCAGCTGCAATCCCCGCTATTGGGGGATATCTCCAGTTTGGGCGCTTTTGCCCCCAATGTGGATTTTAATTGGACGGCCCCTTTGGCCGGCAGCAGCAACGCCGCCAGTGTGTTTATTCGGGGGGTGGGTCAGAATGACTTTCTGTTAACCACGGATCCCGGGGTTGGTATCTATCTGGATGGTGTATATATATCCCGTTCTGTGGGTGGTGTATTAACACTTGCGGATATTGAGCGCGTTGAGGTGTTGCGTGGACCTCAGGGAACGCTGTTTGGCAAGAACAGTATTGGTGGCGCCATTCAAGTGGTATCGCGCAAGCCCGGCGAGGAGCGGCAAGCAACGGTTTCTGCGACAGTGGGAGATTGGCAGCGTCGTGATCTCAGTTTCAGTGTCGAAGGCGGCATTAGCGAAAATGTTCAGGCTCGCCTCAGTCTGGCCAATGAGCGTCGTGAAGGTTATGTAGAAAAGCTACTGGATGGCGGCACACTGGGTGACGTAGATCGGCGTATGGTTAAAGCCACTGTGGCCTACCAACCCAGTGATACTACTGAATGGTTATTCTCGGTTGACCATACTTTTCAACGCCAGGAAGCGATAGCGCAGAGTCTGCTGGAAGTGGTAGATTCGCCGGCAGGCTTTCTTTTCAATGCCCATGTTGCGGATCCTTTCGCCCCCTATGATGAACGGTGGGTGACAGGAGATCCCGACACCTCCTATCAAACGGGGCCGAGTCAGGATGACTTGGAGATTACCGGGGTGTCCTTAACGGCAGAGCACCACCTGGCTGTGGCTACATTGACCTCCATGACGGGATACCGAACCATGCATGCGGTCTATTCTCGGGACCCGGATGGTTCGCCCTATGCCTTCGCCCACGGAACCAATTGGGATGAACATGCACAGTTTACCCAAGAGTTGCGCTTGCAGGGGGAAAATGGGAGTGTGGACTGGCTGGTCGGTCTCTATTATTTGCGTGAGCACGGCAAGAACCGCACCGATGTGGATATTTATAATGGGCTTTATGATGCCTTGGTCTCCGCTGGCGATCCGTTTGCTCCCTTCTTCGATACACATTTTGATGTCAATAATGACCAGACCACGGAAAGTGCAGCGTTATTTTCTCAGCTGACATGGGCGATTACAGATCAGCTCAACCTGACCGCTGGAGCGCGTTTTACCCGTGAAGAGAAAGCGTTCTCTGTTAACAATTACTCTGTGCTAACCGGCACTCAGGTCCAAGGGCCGACTACAGTCGAGGACAGTTGGCGCAATGTGTCGCCCATGATCAGTGTGGATTACCAGTGGCATGAAAACTTGATGAGTTACGCCAGCTTGAGCCGTGGCTTTAAAAGTGGCGGCTACAATGGTCGGCAAATCTTTCCGCTGCCCATGGATGACTTCGATCCCGAGTTTGCGACGACGTTAGAGCTGGGTGTGAAAACGCGCCTGTGGCAGGAACGCGTGGATCTGCGGGCCAGTGTCTTTGATACAGAATACAAGGATATGCAATTCAATGCACTGTTGGACTTGGGCGGATTCTTGCTGCCAGTCACCAACAATGCGGCGCAAGCTGAGATCCGAGGCGCTGAGCTGGAAGTGTCCCTACGCAATGTGCAGGGTTTAATTTTTAATGCCGGTGTTGGCTATCTGGATGCCGGCTACGCATCGCTCGATGCGGAAGCTTTGGCGGCAACCCGGTCGAAAGGTGCTGACTTGATTCGCGTGCCTCGCTGGAATCTCAGTCTCGATATGGGCTATCGCTGGGCGCTGGGAGAGGGTGGCAGTCTGAGATTGATGGGCAACGCCAGCTATAAGAGCAAGGTCTACAATGATCCAGCTAATGTCGAGAGCATAGCTCAGGATGGCTATACGCTGGTGAATGCATCATTGGATTGGCAAAATACCGGTAACGATTGGAGTGTAGAGGCCTTTGTAACTAACGTCACCGACAAGCGTTATCTGGTCACCGGAGCGACGGCGCTGGATTCGACTGGCTTTTCCGAAGGACATTACAGTCGCCCCAGGGAATGGGGCTTGCGAGTCACTTATCAATACTAGCAATCACCAGACTTAAACTCTGATTTCGCTTCACTAACCTGATTTACAGCATGTTCCGAAAAATTGGTGATTGTTACATCACCATACGGGAAATGGGCCTTGATCTCCAGAGTGCCGCCCATTGCTTCTATTAAACGGGACAAGCTGCTTACTCGAATATCATTCCGGCGCTCCAGTTTGGCAATGGCAGGTTGCTTCACTCCCAGCTTGTCTGCCATCATTTCCTGCGAGCTACCTATGGCCTGACGGAGTTCATAAAGCGACATCTCTTCGCGCAACTCAACCTTTCGGGTCTCAATGCGCGCCCGTCTTTCTGCCGATATGCCTTTTGTCAACTTGTTAAATGGTTGCCTGCCAGTCATTTTACCAAGCCCTCCATCTTCAATTCCTCGATATATTCATCGTAAAGTCTGTCAGCTATCGCAATATATTCCTTATAAAAACGATCATTCTCTGTCTTTTCACCGCCGATCAATAATATGGCCGATCGCCTGGGGTCAAAGGCATAAAACACCCTGATCGGGTTACCGCCTGACTGAATTCTTAATTCCCTCATGTGGCTATGCCTGGACCCTTCAATTCCGGAGGAATGGGGAAATTTCAACGCCGGGCCTTTTTCTGCAAGCAGTTCCACCACAGCTGTGGTGTCATCCTGCGCCCTTTCCGTCAGAGCGACCCACCATTCGCCAAATTCATCCGTAAACTCCACATTCCAATCCATGTAAAATCCCTTTTATGGAGCAGACTCCAAAACCAACGATATTCCTTAAATGGAATGTTGTCAATAAGCATTAAACCACCACCACAAATTCATTCCGTTGCCCGAAAAATCACAAGATCGGAGTAACCTGCGACAGGTGCCTCGGCAGAGGGGGAGTGGAACCCTTCGAAGGGGACGGAGTCATTTTTTCACAAAAGGCGTGAAAAAAAGCTGCCGTCCCCGATCGTGCCACTCCAGGTCAGGTCACAAATTGGCTCCGTTAATAGCTTTGCGCTATCGGGCGAAAATACAGCTTTTGGGTTAACAGCCGCTGAAAATTGACCAGTTTTTCCATCAGCTCTTCCCGGCGGTGCTGAAAGCGGACGGTGGGCATGGGGATGGATATGGCAAAGGCGTCGCCATTGTTGTCGATCAGTCCCGTGCCGATGGCGGAAATGCCGTCGGCATATTCCTCGCGATCCACTGTGACACCTACGTGGTAAAACTGCTCAATCTGGCTTTGCAGTACCTCTGCTTCCACAATGGTATGTTCGGTAAAACGCTCCAGACTTGCGTTGAGAATGCGAGAGCGTTCTTCTTTATGCATGGAGGCCAGCAGTACCTTGCCGGGCGCGGTACAGTGAAACGGGAAATAGCCTCCGATCACCGACGAGGCTTGCAGGCGCCGGTTCCCCAGCACCTGATCCACAAACAGACCCTGCTCGCCCTTGATCACAGAGATGTCGATGGTTTCGTTGATCTCTTCGGAAAAGGTGCGCTTATAGCCGCGCAAGAGATTGCCAAGGTCATTGGAGACATTGGCGCCCCAGCGGGCAATGGCCGGCCCCAGTCTGACGCCACCCTCGGGTCCGGCGGCAATCAGCACGGATTCATTCTCCAGTGCGCCGACGATGCGTTGCACCGTGGAGCGCGGCAGTGCGACGCGGCGGGCGATTTCACCCAGGCTCAAGCCGTCGGGCTGGTCTTCCAATGCACGGATAATGGCGACCGCACGGGAGATTACCTGTATGCCGGGTTTTTGTGGGGAAGGCGGTATGGGTGCTTGACTGTTCACGGCTGGTTTCAGTGGTTTGCTGGGCACTAACGCGATTGTTAATGCCCGGAATAAAAAAAGCCCTGTCCACTTCTGACAAACGCCAGAAGCCACACATCGAGACCAGGGCACTAGAGAACGGAACTCCGAAATTGTTTTAGAAAGCCACCTCGGCTTTGCCTTTCAGACCGAGAATCTCGCGGGCTTCGGTCGGGGTGGCAATTTCCAGAGAAAACTCCTTCAAAATCCGGCGGATCTTTTCCACCTGCTGGGCGTTGCTGTCCGCCATTTCTCCCCGGTTGATAAAGAGGCTGTCCTCGAGGCCGACTCGAACATTACCGCCCATCAGTGCCCCCTGAGTCGCAAATGGCATCTGGTGGCGTCCGGCTGCCAGAATGGACCATTCGTAGTCCTGACCAAACAGACGGTCGGCGGTGCGGCGCATAAACAGCAGGTTATCTTCGTCGGCCCCTATGCCACCGAGAATGCCAAAGATCGACTGGATAAAAAACGGCGGTTTGATCAGGCCGCAATCGGCGAAGTGGGCGAGGTTATACAGATGGCCGACATCGTAACATTCGTGCTCAAACTTGGTGCCGTGCTCACCCATAATACGCATAATCTTTTCGATATCGCGAAAGGTGTTGCGAAAGATAAAATCGTCGCTGGAGCGTACATATTCCTCTTCCCAATCATATTTCCAGCTTTTATAGCGGTCGGCGACGGGGAACAGGGCAAAGTTCAGGCTGCCCATGTTGAGCGAGCACATTTCCGGTTTGGTGAGCATGGCGGCGGCCAGGCGTTCCTCCACCGTCATGGTGGGACTGCCGCCGGTAGTCAGGTTGATGACGGCATCTGTGCGCTCGTTAATCGCAGGCAGGAATTGCATAAATACTTTGGGATCGCCGGTGGGGCGGCCGTTTTCCGGATCGCGGGCATGCAGGTGAATAATGGAGGCACCGGCTTCGGCAGCGGCCACCGCTTCGTCGGCAATCTGCTCGGGCGTAATCGGCAGCGCATCTGACATGGTCGGCGTGTGCATGGCGCCAGTGATCGCGCAGGTAATAATCACTTTGCGGTTCTTTTTCATCTCTTCACCTATTGTTGGTTGGTTGTTACGGCAACCAGGTGCCGCGACAGGTTTTCGCGCAACTCTGCGGCACTCTCATCGGTCCAGGCCTTGAAGCCCGTGCCGGATTTCATGCCCAGCTCTCCGGCTTCGACCTTTTGCTTTAACACCTCTGCCGGATCGCAATCGCGATTGAGGCTGGGCAAAATCACGTTGTGGATATCGAGGGTAAGGTCGAGCCCCACCAGGTCCGCGTTTTCGATAGGGCCCAGCACCGGCAGGCGCATGCCAAAGCTGTTTTTCACCACAATGTCGACGGTTTCGGCGCTGCAGACACCGTCATTGATCAGGGCAATAGCTTCGCGCCACAGGGCATGCTGTAAGCGATTGCCGACAAAACCTGGCACATCTTTTTGTACGTGTACAGGTTCCTTGCCCACAAAGCGCAGCAGCTCGATCATGCTTTGCACCGCTGTCAGCGATGACTGTTCGCTTTGCACCACTTCCACCAGTGGCACCAGGTACGGCGGATTCCACCAGTGGGTGCCGACAATGCGGTTGCCAAAATCCATGCCTGTAGCGATATCGCGAATCGGGATCACTGAGGTATTGCTGGCCAGGATGCATTCGGGTTTTACACAATGGAGAAGCTCGGCGAACACCTGGCGCTTGAGGTCCACTTTTTCCGGCACCGCTTCGATCAGAAAGTCGGCGTCCTCGACGGCGGCCTTCAAATCGTCGGTAAGGGCGATGTAATCCAGTGTGGTCTGGCTTTGACCAACCTGTTGCAGATTAGCCGCAATTTTGTCCCTGGCGGTGTTGCGGGCTGCGTCGAACGCATCGTACAGGTTCACCGGGATGTTTTTGCTGGCAAATACCTGGGCGATACCACAGCCCATCAAACCGGCGCCGATTACCGCCACTTTGGTTGAAGAATACATACCTTAGCCTCTTTGACTGACAGCGCGCTGGTCAATCCCGCAACGGTGAGGCGAAACTGACCAGGCGCACACTTATAGGGATTGTCAGTTAGTCTTCGGTACCCTGTTCGATACGGTACTGTCCGGTTTTATCAATCATCGCCACCAGGCGGACAAAGCTTCCGTCACCACCTTTCCAGCGGTGTGGCATGGCGATAAAGGTACAGCGCTTACCGGTCACCTTGTCGATCTCCCCGCCGACGTTTTCAATGCCGCAAATGCCTTTGCTCAGCAGGGCGCGGTGGCAGGGTTCCCACTCGGGGAAATCCTCTTTGATGGAGCGACCGCCGGAGAACTCGCGATACTCATCTTCCAGATGGGGGATCAGCGGGCCAGGACCGTGGGGGCCAATCGCCGTTCCAAGTGGGTGATCCAATGCTTGCACATCGATGCCCACCAGCTTGACGTCCATATCGGCCAACCACTCGCCAGCTTCTTTATACATGCCAGGACCATAGTGGTAGTACTCAGGATCGTCGGCATAGTGACGGTGGGAACCGGTATTGATAATCACAATGTCACCGCGACGAATCTTGGGTTTGGCGTTTTCCAGATCTTCAGCGGTCACCACGCCCCACTTGCCTTTGGGGATGGACACCACGACACCGGTACCAAAAAAGCGCGGCAGTGGCATCTGCTCCATATAGGGCGTGCCTCTAACCACGTGGGCCGGTGCATCGATATGTGTGCCGGAATGTACAACCGTTGTGATCTCCTGGGTCAAAACACCGGAGCGGCAGTGGTTGTGCAAGCGTTTGATCTTCACGTCCTCAAAGTAGGGCCAACAGGGTTGACCCAGTCCCCACTTGTGGCTCAGGTCGTAAAACTCGATACCGGTGTCATTGTCCCGATTCTCCGCCGCCACGACTTTGTCCACGGTGGCCGAATCAATCTGGTCAAAATCTTTAATGTCTTCCAGCTTGTTAAGGGTGTCTGTCATTGTTAATTCCTCAGACGTTGCTTGTTGGTGATGACCGCATTATGGTACATGTGTATCGCAATGAGATTATGGTAGCGATTGTCCTTCTGGCTGTCAATGTGCTCAGATGACAGTCAACAGAAAATGGTCATTGGAAATTCGATAAAACGGGTGTGATATACTTTGTGCAGTAGATATTGATGAGCAAAAGAGAAGAACATGGACAAAGAAAGCAGCTCACGTCAGGGGGTGCAGGTGATTTCCCGGGCGGCAGCGATACTGCGAACGCTGGAAAACAAGCCCGATGGTCTTAGCCTGGGTGCCATTGCCAAGGAATTGGGGCTGGCGCGCTCCACGGTGCAGCGTATTGTCTATGCCCTGGATGAAGAGCGCTTTGTGATTGCGGCCTCGCCCACGGGGCGCGTGCGGCTGGGGCCGGGCCTGGTGTCACTCGGTTCTGCGGCCAAAGCCGATATCGATCGGGTGATTCTGCCCTACATGAAACAGCTGTCGGATGAGTTGCAAGAGACAGTGGATCTGTCGGTGCAGGATGGGGCCATGATGATTTTTATCGATCAGACCGTGGCCGAGACACAGCGGTTGATGGCGGTGTCTGCGGTGGGGCAGGCCTTCCCCATCCATTGCTGTGCCAACGGCAAGGCCATTCTGGCGGCCATGGAGGCCGAGAAACTGGACGACCTGCTGGCGTTTCCCCTGAAGTCCCTCACCTCCAATACCCTCACGTCCCGCAAAAAGCTCCTGGCGGAGCTGGCCGCCATTCGCGACGAGGGGGTGGCGTATGACCTCGAGGAGCACCACGAAGGCATCTGCGCGGTGGGGGCTTGTATTGCCGACCCCTACGGTCAGAAACTGGCGTTGTCCATTCCGGTGCCGTCGGTGCGCTTTTACGGCAACGAGAAAAAGTTTGCCAAAACTTTGTTGAAGTACTGCCGTATTATTGAGACCGCCCTGGGCAAAGACTCAGCAAGCTAACGGCTCTCTTGGCCCATTTTGTCGGTTGCCCTGTCCTCGTGGGGCGGTGCAACAAACCGTTGGCGGTGATAACCCACCAACGCGAAGCCACCGAAAACCAGCATCATTAATACCACACCGCTCATCCACAGTTGCGTGACAGCCAGCTCGTTCATCCGGGTATCCTCCACTACTTTTTTGAATCTATATAGCGGGCTATTTGATAGCCCGCTAACAATACCAGCGCAATCAGGACTGCACTTTGTAAAAATATATTCCAGAACATAACGCTACTCCGTTTGATTAGTTCTACTTTTATACGCAAGAATGCTGTCGCCAACGTAGGGTGGATTAGCGTAGCGTAATCCACCAATTAGTCTGCTAATAGCACGTTTCTTGGTGGATTACGCCGGGCGGCGCTCCGCTACCGCTAATCCACCCTACAGAGTTTCCGGATTGACACTAATTAGGCCGCTGCATTGCTGAGCTGTTTCGCTGCCTCAGCGCTATCCCGGCGCTGTCGATACTTTTTGGATCGAAAATATCCGACCTTGCCCGGCAGCAGAAGATTGGCCGGCACGCCGATCAGTAGCGAGGCGCCCAACGCCAGATAACTGTTGGGTAGTTCGGCAACACCCAGGTAGGTCGCGATCGGTGTAAAAGACCAGGCGCTGTTCAATATCCAGGTCACGATCAGGGTGATCACTGCCGCGTTGGTGCTGCGTTTCCAGAGGATGCCGAAAATAACTACCCAGAACACCGGTATCAGCCAGGCGAACAACCAATTCATCGCCGCCAGAATCGGCGGTAAAAAGGAGGCGACGCCGATCGCAATGACCGCTAGCACCGTGATGGCAATGCGTGTAACGCGACGAATCTCGTCTTCCGAGGCGTCGGGTTTGTAGAGGTTTTTATAGATATCCATGCTGAAGATGGTGGCCGGACTCAGGGAGGTCATAGCGAAGGTGGACAGCACCGCCGCCAGAAAAGAAGCCAGTAGCAGTGCCGCCAGCCAGGGCGGCAGATAGTTGACCAGCATGCTGGTGGCCGCCACCTTGGGGCCCAGGGCGTTAAACTCGGGGATGGATTTTGCCGTCAGGCCAATCACCACTGCAAACACCCCAAACAAGCCGTTGACAGGGGCGGCAATCCACAGGGCTTTTTTGATGGTCATTTCACTTTTGGCGGACATGGCCGCCTGCAACAACATCTGGTTAATGCTCTGGCTAAAGACCACGGCAATCACGGTGCCGAGGGCAAAGGTGATCATGATGTCGGCGTTGCCGAAAATGCTGAGCATAAACCCGTTGCCGCTGGTGGCGTAGTAATTCTCTACCGAGTGAAAGTCGCTACCCGGTAAGCGCAGCGCCAAAAAAATGGTGCTTAATATCAAACCCACATACATAACGGCGGCGTTAAACAGATTGATCCAGCCCACCTCCTTCATGCCCGCGATGACCACATAGAGGATACCGATAAGACCGCCGGCGATGGCGCCGTGTTCGATGCTCCAGCCGGTCATGGCGGCGATAATGATGCCGAGCCCCTGGGTTTCCACCGTGAGGATGCCAAAAATCACACCGGCCATTACACAGGAGACCAGCAGGCGGGTGCCTTTGCCGAACAGATCCTCCAGCAGCTCGGGCACGGTGGTCACGCCCAGACGGCGAACCCAGAGGCCCGTACTCAGGCAGACCACCACTAGCAAGAGCACGTGAGCGATGCTGAACCAGACCGCCGCCGCGCCCATATACCAGCTCATTTCGAACACGCCGAGGATGTGGGCGGTACCCAATACCGTCAGGGCCATGGTGGCGGCCACCACACCCACGGGCAGGCTTCTTCCCCCCAGGGTAAAGCCGCCTTCGGCGTTGTGTTCGGCCTTTGTTTCCCGTCGCGACAGCCACCAGCCAATGCCAATAATGGTGGCCAGCTCATAGGCCAGTACGGCGATAATCATGCCAATCTTCATAGAGGATATACCTTTATTTAGTAATTCAGATTTGATCTGATAATCCTTTCAATCTAGCTTCGTTAATAACTGGCGGTTATATGCCAAAAGCGGACATTATTAATTGACGGGAGTGAATTTGTGCATGGTCGTGGTGGATTACGCCGGGCGGCGCTCCGCTTTCGCTAATCCACCCTACGCAGCTACGAAGTCGCGTAGGTCGGATTAGGCGTTTTTTGCCGTAATCCGACACGGCCATGCGCGAATTCACTCCCATCAATCAAATCGAGCAACCGTCCTGGCACCATTACAATGGTAAGGATGTATCTCAACCATGCTTTTGAACCATCAGGTCCGTTCTAGCTAGCCTGCCGTATAACCGCCGTCGGCGTAGACGATATGGCCAGTGTGAAAGTTGGACGCCGGCGACACCAAAAAGATCAGCGGCCCGGCCAGATCTTCCGGTTCCCCCAGCCGCCCCAGGGGGATGCGCGCCAGCATGCCTTCGCGGGTACTTTTGCCCGGCTCCTCATCGGCAAACATCCACGCGGTCAAGTCGGAACGGAAGACGGTGGGGGCGATAGCGTTAACGGTAATACTGTGCTTGCCCCATTCGCAGGCCAGTGCCCGCGTCAGTCCGTCCACAGCGGATTTGGAGGGGCAGTAGGCCGAGTAACCGGCCGGGTGGCCCAACTTGCCGCGGGCGGAGGAGACCAGCACCACTTTGCCGCCACCGCCCTGGGCCATAAACTGTTGCCCCGCGGCTTTACACATCATCCAGGAATCCCGCACATTGGCGTCCATCACTTTTTGCCAGCGCTCCTGACTCAGATCCTGGATCGGGTCAACGTCGTTCATGCCGGAGGCGACCACCAGGATATCGAGTTGCCCGAAGGCCTCCTTTGCAGCACTGACCATAGCTTCGCAATGGGCTTCGGTATTGGGACGAAGATTGACGGTGACAGTTTCAGCGCCCTCGGCGCCTAATTCGGCGGCCAGGGTTTCCAGTGCTTGCTGGTTGCCTCCGGCCAACACCAGTTTGCAACTCACCCGTCCCAGACTTTTGGCCGCCACCTGACCAAAAGCACCGGTAGCGCCGGTGATCAAAGCCACTTTGCCGGACACGTCAAAAAGTTGTGCGGGGTTAGTCATATAATCAGTCATTTTGCGTTCTCCGGATAAGGCATAATCACCAGCATGGTTGCCGGCTGGTTACTGCGATTGATAATTTCCCGTTCTTCGTGGGGGCCGATAAAACAGCTGTCCATGGCACTCAATACGGTTTCCCCGTCTTGCTGGACAATCGTGATCTCGCCGCTGAGGACGACATAGACCTTCTCCAGCGGTGAAGCGTCTTTCTCTGCCCCGCCACCAGGGAGAAAGTGTGAAAGCCCCACCCAGAAATTTTTACTGTCGCTGATGTCCCAGCCGTGCAGGCGCAGGCTGCGCATGTCGTAATGGCCTGGCGCCTGGTAGGGCTGGGCGTCGTCGATTCGAGTGACTTTCACTGGATGTTCCTCTCGATGTATTCATTGAAATTGTTTGTCTGTGTGGCCTGGAAGAAGTTGGCCAGTCGATGACCGCTATGCAGTACATCTGTATCGAATAGTGAATTATGCTATAGAGGCGTCAGATCAGTGTCAACCGGTAAATCGCTTCAGGGCTTATCGATAGCCCTTATATACCCGATCCCCATAACAGGGCTTTTTGTAGAAAATCATTTTCTAACCATCGCCTCCTGAGTCGATGCGGCTTGTTGACACCCCAGTTGGCGAGGAGTAGATTGTCCTTGTTGCGGTATTGGTGTATTGCTATGCGGTTGATTTGTGTGGGGCACGATTGGGTTCGCCAGCCGCAAGATAATCATTAAACATTAATAATGACAGCAAGAGTGACCCAGCATACTTCGCGACGCCCAGGAGCCTTCCATGCTTCAATGCTCATCGCAACAAGATTACGGAACAACCATAAGTAGTATGGCGCAGGCCATTGCCCAAAGGATGGAGCATTATGCCTGTCCCTACCAGGACTTGTTTGTCCAAAATAACATTTTTATCGTGCAGGCCTGCTCAAAAGAGACTCATTACGCCTCTACCCAAATGGCCACTCTGTGGAACAGTGCGGCAGATCTATGTGAGGACAGTAGCTTTGGTCTAAAAGCGGCCGACAGTTTGTGCCCAACCAGCTTTTATGCGTTGGACTTCAGCCTTTACAGCAGCGAAACTCTGTACGAATTGCTGCAAAACAATGAGGGGCGATATTGAGCTGCAACCGTTTTACGATTATTTTTTTTGCGAGGTGGAATTTAAGCCGTATATGCAGGGGGATTACTAATGCCGGTATCAAAGCCACAAGCTGATGGGGTGCGGAGAATGAAAGGCGTGCACCTATTTCATTTTGGTCTGTCCAGTTGTTCTCAGCGGGTTAGGTTCGCGCTGGAGGAGAAAGGCGTCGCGTGGGAAGGTCACGTTGTCGATCTCCACAAGATGGAAAATGTGTCCAGGGAGTACCAACAGATTCACCCCAAAGGCTACGTCCCCGCATTGGTGCACGACGGTCGACTGGTGACGGAATCCGTGGATATTATTCGCTACATCGATGGACACTTTGCGGGCCCCTCGCTGATGCCGGAATCGACAGAGGGTGTCGAGTTACTCAACCATTGGCTCGCGCTTGCCGATCAAAATCAGCGGTGTTTAAAAACCTTGACCTATGAGTTGTTGTTCAAGAAATTGGGCCACTTTTCCAAAGATGAAGAGGTTCAATATTATATCGAACATCAAAGCAATCCGGATCTTGTCCAATTTATTAAGGATTTTACGGCAGGTTTTCCCGAGGAACGTATCCACGGTTGTCTGGACGAAGTTGAGAGCTTTTTAGCTGACCTCAACGGGTTGCTGTCGGAGAACCGCTATGTAGTCGGAGACCACTTCTCGCTCGCCGATATCGCCGTCGTTGTCAACGTTCACCGCTATAAACTGCTGCAGATGAACCTTGAGCCCTATGAGGCCATTCGGAACTGGTATCAACGTATCGAATCCCGCCCCGGTTTCCAGAAGGCGATTACAGCGTTTGAACGCTAGTGCGCAGTGAGAAAGGCGTAAACGGGCGTTTGTGCATAAACAGGGAAGTGGCTGAAAGTGCTAGGTAATCTGTCCTGGATGCGCAGATATGTAGGTCGGGATTTATCCCGACAGGATCGTGGCACGAATGCCACGGCGGTGGTATTGTCGGAATGAATTCCGACTTACAACATAGGCTCCGCCCTTCTCAATGATTGCAGCGGTTACAGCCGCCAAATATGCTCCGGCCCCGGGCGATAGGAGCCGTCGTCTACGCCCACCTCCGTTTGCAACAGGCGATTCAGTTTGGCGTTCTGGGCGAGTATCAGCTCGCGGTGTTTTTCCGGTTCCGCCGCCAGATTGTACAGCTCGCCTGGATCTGTGAGAGTGTCGTACAGCTCGATATCGTTCAGCGCGGTTAAACTCTGCCAGTCCTTCGGTGTGTGGTGCTGGGTGGGCGCAAAGTACCGGGCAAATTTGTAACGCTGGCCGATGATGCCCCGCATCGAACCGCGCAGGTCAAGGTCGGCGTAAAACGGTTGTTGCAGCAACAACCGCATTTTATCGAGAGCAGATTCTTGGACTGGCAGGCGCATCACTTTTTCGGCAAACGTGGCGTCGATGTGATAGCTGACGCTGTAATTGACCAGGATGCCACCGGCCGCTCGATCCCGTTTGCCCGGTTCGGAGCGACCGAGGCTGTCCGCCAGGGAGTAACCTTTGAGTCCCGGATAGCGTGCCTGTACCGATGCTTCCGAGGCGCCCGCCAGAGACAGCAGTGTCGGCGCCAGGTCGACCGCGCTGGCCAAAGCCGTGCTGTGACCGCCTTGGGTCACATCCGGGTGGCGAATGGCAAGGGGGACATTGAGATTTTCCCGATAGATAAAAGGGCCTTTAGAACGATAGCCGTGGACGCCTCCCATCTCTCCGTGGTCTGAGGTTAAGACCACAATGGTGCGATCCGCTTGGCCAGAAGCATCCAGCGCGGTCAGTACGGTGTTGATATGCCGATCGACGTCGCGGATGCAGTTGTAATAGTAATTTTGGTAGCGCGCCCAGGCTTCCTCCTGCTCGAACGGCAGTTGGCCGTAAAACAGGGTGTTGAATCGCTGATATTCAGTGTGGGTGGCTGGCCTTGAGTCCGGATTGATTTGCCGTAAGGCGCGAGGTAAACCGTAGCCGAGATCCTGGTTATACAGCGGGGTGTTAGGGGCGGGCACCACCGGTCCCAGAAAGTTGTTGTTGACCCGGTCGGCGTGTTGTTTGCCGGTGGCATCAAAGAACATGATGTCGTGAGGATTGACGAAATTGCAGGCCATAAACCAGGGTCTGTCCCCGGTTTTTGCGGTGGTTTGCAGCCAGTTTGCCGTATCTTTTGCAATCCGCTCGTCGTGGACAAAACCGGCCAGCGTTTCGCCGAAACCGGGGTCGCTGTCGAACTCCGCAAAACCGTAGGGTGCGAGTGCATCGCTGTTACCCGCTGCCGCTTGCGCATGGATGTCACTCAAATGCCACTTGCCTCTATAGGCGGTGTGGTAACCCAGTTCCTGTAGCATGGTGCCGAGGGTGGGCACCTGAGTGGACAGAGGAGCGCCGACCACGGGTACATTGGTATTGTCGGCAACCCGCGTGTGCTGGATATGCTGTCCTGAGTAGATGACAGAGCGAGAGGGCGAGCAGAGCGCCGTGTTGACATAATAATTGTCGAACACCGTGGCACTGTCGGCAAAGCGGGTGCGGGCGGGCAGGGAAAGGTCGGCGGGCAAGGTATGCCAGGCGCGTTCCTGATCCACGACAATCATCAGAATATTGAGGCCGCTGTTGGCCGTAGGTTTGGGTGCGGATCGGTTAATGCCCCGGTAGGGGCGAGGCCAGCACTCCGTCACGCCGTAATAACTGCCGGCCGCCAGAGCGCTGGCGCCGGCGAGTTGCATAAAGCGTCGGCGGGATATGGCTTTACTCATTCTCTAATCCTCGTTTATCAATCTGGAGGTTTTGTTAAAACGGACTTACTGTAGAAACCGTGCTACTGCGTCCTGCTCTTTCCGGGTGTGGAACAGGGAGATATGTCCCCCGTCTCGCAGCAGCAGCTGACACTTGGGGCCGCGTTCCTGCATGGCACGGGCCTGTTCCTCGCTCAACACTGAAGAATCCGCACCGCGTATCAGCAGCGTTTTTGCTGTTATCCGGTCAAAAGACTCCCACAGGTTAAAATCTTTTTCGTCGAACAATACCTGGTTCACAAGGGTAGGTGCATGGTGATAGGTATAGTCACCGTGCGTCGTTTTACGGGACCAGATCTGTGCCAGCCATTGCCACTGGCCATCTGATAGAGTCAATCCATCACGCGACAGGTGCTTGCGCAGGTGTTGCTCAAAGTCAGCGAGTGTGGGGGCGCTGAGAGGTGAACACATACTTCTCGATACGGCTGCTCGAAATTTTGTTGGAAGTTCAGGGCCAGCGTCATTTAACACCAGGTGGGTCACATGGACACCATTGTCGCTTGCCGCCATACGAATCCCGAGCGCTCCACCTCGCGAAGCGCCGACCCATCGCAGCGATGTGATGCTGAGTTGTAGCAGCAGCTCTGTTGCGATTTGAAGTTGAAAATCCATCACCAGGTCTTTGACAGTATTTTGTGGCCACTCTGATTGACCGCAACCGATGGAATCGGGACAAATCACGTAGTAATGACGACACAATCTTGCGGCCAGGCTCTCATGATCTCTCCCGTTGCCGGCGACACCATGCCAGATAACAACCGGATCGTGATCCGGGTTGCCCCATTCGCGTATATGGATCCTGCGATTGGCGCAGACGAGAAAGCGTGATCGGTGAAATGTCGGTGTCATGTTTATGGTGACTGCTGTTTCTTTTTTGGTTGAACGGTGTTACAAGGCGCCGGCGCCAAACAGATAGGCTTTTTGCAGCCGATCCTTCCAGCCCCATTCCGGTAATAACACGCCGTTGTGTCGGGCGTAGTCGTCCCAGGCCTGCAGCAATTCCCGATATTTGTTGGGGAAGGCACTGGCGACATCGCGGGTTTCTCCTGGGTCGTGGCTGAGATTGAATAATTGCCACTCCCCCGATCCAAACGGCTTGAAAGCACGAACCAGTTTCCAGTTCCCCTGGCGAATGGCGGCGTTGCCCAACAACTCCCAACCGATGGCCTCTGTCGCCGCATGAACGGACTCTTCCTGCTCCATCAGGTAAGGCAACATTGAGCGACCCCTTTGGCCGGGGTCTTGAGGTGAGGGGTTATTGATGCCGGCTAATGTCAGCAAGGTGGGGGCGATATCCATAACGGTTACCAGCTGCTGGCTGATTTGCCCCTGGCGATTCAAGTTGGGGTTCCAGATAAAGGCGGGTGTGCGCAAACCGCCATCTGTACTGAACCCTTTGAACATGCGAAACGGGGCAGTGCCGGCGGTTCCCCAGCCGGGGCCGTAAAAAGGAAACGCATCTTTGGAACCGAGCGCTTCGAGCCGGTTATCAAACTGTTCTACCCAGGGCTTGAAGGGCGGCCACTCACTTTTGTCAAAACCCTCTGCGCCGTTATCGGACAGAAAGACAACCACGGTATTGTCCAGCTGCCCTTGTTGTTCCAGCTGTGTCAAAACGCGCCCCACCTGAGTATCGGTCGCTTCCACCATTGCGGCATAGACTTCCATAATGCGCGCCTGACGTTGTTGTTCCGCTTTACCCAGTTCTGTCCAGGGGCGGTAGCCAGTGGCGGGATGGAGGGGGAATGCAGTGTCGTTTTTGTCTTCAATCATGTCGTCTGCGATAATGCCCAGCTGCTGCATCCTTTGCAGGCGAGCATTTCGCAGTTGATCGTAGCCACCGTCGTATTTGCCACGGTAGCGTTCGATATACGCTTGTGGTGCTTGCAGGGGCCAGTGGGGGGCGGTATAGGCCAGGTAGGCAAAGAAGGGTTTGCCGTCGCCCGCATCCTGGCGCAGGTATTGCAGCAACTTGTCGGTATAGGTGTTGCTGGAGAAAACTCCCTCCGGCAGTCGCGCGCGTTGCCCCTGTTCGCGATAATCGGCAACGGGATGCTGCTCGGTGACGCCGCGTTGATCAAAGTGATTGCCACCGCCGTGCATCAGGGCAAAGGAGCGTTCAAAACCCTGGTCCTGGGGCAGGCTGCCCGGCTCTGACCCAAGATGCCATTTCCCCGACATGTAGGTGTGATAACCCGCGGTCTGCAACCGGGTCGCTACAGTGGCGACCCGGTTGTTGAGGTGTCCCTCGTAGCCCGGTTTGCCCCGCTGCTCGTCGGAGAGAAATTCGCTCATATTGCCGAGTCCCACCAGATGGTTGTCCGCACCGGTTAACAGCATGGCGCGCGAGGGAGAACAGGCAGCGGCGGCGTAGAAGTTGGTAAGACGCAGTCCCTGGTTAGCGAGGCGGTCGAGATTGGGGGTGGCTATTTCGCCGCCAAAACTGCCGAGGTCAGAGTAAGCCAGGTCATCCAACACGATCAGCAGGAAATTGGGTCGCGACTCGACAGGTTGTTTTGGCATTTCGACCGAGTCTGCCATAGCGGCAGTCGACAAGACCAGGCTGCCGGCCAGGCAGCTCCATGTTATCCACTTTCTGGCCAACCTTGATGTTACCTTCATACCTTATTTGTCTCTTGAAAAAAGGGATTTATTACTGTGCAAAAGAAAATGGGAACGGCGTTTGCCGTTCCCCCCTTGGTGCTTGTAAACGCCGGCAATCAGCAAACGCTAGAAGTTGATGCGCACCTGACCACCGAAGTAGCGATCGGCCGATTTCGGTACAAACTGAATCACACTGTCACCGATACCAGAGGTGTCGGCAAAGGCGGCCAAGTTACTGACGTACTGCCGGTCTGTCAGGTTCCTGACAAAGAGGCTGACCTTGTAGCGACCGGCCTGATCTTCTATACCGAAGCTCAAGTCCGCGACCCCATAGTCATCCTGCAGTGTCAACGGATTCTGGTTGGGATTGTACTGAGTCTCCGATTGCCAGCGATAATTCAGCTGTACAAATGCGTCTAGGCCGGTACCGGCAATGGCTTTGACATAGCGGCTGCCCAACACCAGTTTCCAATCCGGCGAGTAGGTGGTGGACTCGCCGGCAACATCCTTGCTGGCATCAATGGCACATTGGGGATTGGGGTCGTTGAAGTAACAATCGGTGGTGTACTCGAGGTATTCCGCATCCAGGTAGGTGAGGCTGGCGTTCAGCTGCAGGTTGTGAGTAGCGGCAAAAAACAGATCCAACTCCAGGCCGCGCTGGCGGGTTTCACCGGCATTGGTAGCGTTAAAGCTGCTGTCGGCGGCATTAAACAGCAGTACTTGGGTATCCTGAAATTCCTGCCAGAACAGGGCGGCATTGATACCCAGGCGCCCGTTCATCAGGCGGCCTTTGTAACCCAGTTCCAGGGCATCGACGGTCTCGGCATCCAGGGGTTGCAGGTCGGTGGGCTGGAACGGCCCGGAGTTCAAACCCGGTCCTTTGTAGCCGCGGGAATAGTGTACGTAGACGTTGGCTTCTTCGTTCAAGGCGTATTGGACACCCGCCTTGCCGGTGATGGCGGAATTGGTTTCCTTGCCATCGCCGTCAAAGCCGATATAGGGCACATCGCCCGTTTGTATCACGCCTTGTTGTTGCTGATCGTATTCAAAGGTTTCGTGCTGGGCACGGGCACCCAGGGTCAGTGTCAGATTGTCGGTAGCCGCGTAATCGGCCTGGCCAAACAGCGCAACATACGCATTCTCTACGCGGGTCAGCGCTTGTGCCGAGGTGGCCAGTTGTGTCGGTGCGATGGTCAGTGGTCCCCCGGGAGTGGGAATGGTCACAGGTAACACCTGGTCACAGGGAACTCCCAGTTGCGTTAGCAGCGGACCACCACCAAAACAGAATTCACGACGCTGGGCCGTATCCTCTTCCAGGTCCATTTTCCACAGGAAAGTACCAACCATATATTGCAGGTCGCCGTTGCCGTTGGACTGCAGGCGCAGCTCCTGGGAGAGTTGTTCGGACTCGCGCTCGCCGTAGACAGTACCCCGGAAAAAGGGTACGCCGCCACCAGCGGCCGGGGCCACAGACAGGGCTGGCACGCTCATGCCGTTGGAATCGATATCGATATGGTTAATCATCTCCCAGGAGCGATAGGCGGTGATGGAGGTCAGCGTATGGGCGCCCAGATCCCAGTTCAGTTCTGCGCTCAGGCCCCAGTCTTCGGAACTGTTGTCGTTTTTGTCATTGATATTGACGTCGCGGTTATTCTCATCTGCGGCAATCGGCCGACTCGCTCCCTGTTGCAGCACATTATTCATAGCGGTACTGCCAATGTCGCGCTGGACCCGGACACCGGCGGGGCTGTCGTCGCGCGAGTAATCGGCCACAAACAGGACATCCAGGTCGTCGCTGACCTGCCACAGCAGCTTTCCGCGCAATGCGTAGGCTTCGCCGTCATCGAGGGAAGGGCCGTCTTCATTGACATTTTCCAGATGACTGTTGCCGGCGTGTTTATAGTTGGCGCTGAGGCGATAGGCCAGGTCGTCACTGAGCGGCGCGGAATAGGTGTTTTTGACCCGCAGCTCACTGTATTCGTCGTAGCCCAGTTCGATGCTACCTTCGGAGTCGACCAGGCTGGGTTTCTTGGTCACTATGCTAAGCACGCCGGCGGAGGCGTTTTTGCCAAACAGGGTGCTTTGCGGTCCGCGCAGAACCTCGACCCGTTCGATATCCGCCAGATCGGCAAAGAACTGCCCCTGGCGTCCCAGTACCACCCCGTCCAGAACCGCGGAAACACTGGGCTCCACCGTGGCGCTGTTGACATTGGTGCCGACGCCGCGAATGTACACACTCTTTTGCCAGGGGGTGAGGTTGTCCTGCAGTGCCAGTGAGGGCGATACCTGCACCAAGTCGTCAAAGCTCTGCACCCCGGCGTTTTCCAGGCTTTCACCACTAAGCGCGTGCACCGAGGCGGGCACATCCATCAGGCTTTGGGCGCGCTTCTGGGCAGTGACTATTATCTCTTCGATCTCGAATTCGTTGGCCTGGGCTTGGGCCAGTGCCGGAGCCCCCAATAATCCGGCGGTAATCGCCGAGTAAATCAGATTGCGTGGATACATAAGTGAGTCTCTCTCCTCGTGGTTAACTGTCAAAGTAGCGCTTACCCGTCTATTAGTGTTGTCGCTATCGGTAGCCGCCGCGGTGAGCGACTATAATAACCATGTATTGCACATGTGTGCAATAGTGCTCATATACGCAAATGTGCTTACATGAGAAAAGTAAGTTAGACTTGCGCTATATCCAGAGCCGCGGGTAGGTCTCTGTAAATCGCTAACTGATTGATTTAATTGAAGTTTATGCCTGATATTGAGAGCGCCGCCGAAAAGCCCAACCGCATGGCCCGCCGCCGCCTGAAAACCCGTCAGCAGTTGTTGGATGCGGCGGTGGCCTTGGTGATTGAAAAGGGTTTTGACGACACTAACACCGATGAAATTACCGACGCCGCCGATGTGGGGCGCCGCACCTTCTATAACCATTTCGATAACAAGCGCGACTGTATACTCGCTGCGGTCAAGGAGCGCTTTCGCGACTATGCGGCCAAGGCGGCATCCCCTGCGGAGCGACAGCTGGACCCGGCACAGGCATTGACCAATACCGCCATCGAGGTGTTTAACCAGATTGTTGGGGATCCGGTCACTCGCCAGTTGATCGATTACCCTCGCCTGCTGGCAGAGGCGGTGGCGGAAAGTCAGCGGGAGTTTCTGATCCAGGACTTTATCGAGGGTTTAAGCCAGGGGCGCTTTAAACCGTACAACGCTCTGGACGTCATGCAGCCAGTATTGCTGTGGGGGTTTGTGGGGCTGGTGATCGAAACTATTAGCCAGGACCGGGGCGAGGGTCAGGGGGCCGCATGGGCCCGCTTTATCCTCTACAATCTGGGTATTGATCCACTGGAAATAGAGCAGTTGCTACAGAGTGCCGTCTCAACCTGACTGGCGGCCATTCGGAAACACCGCTTCTTTCACTACGATATTATCTTGGTTCCAAAACAGAGTTTCCGGAAACTCTGTAGGTCGGACTGGGCCTGCCCCGCGAGCGAAGCGAGTGCTTTGGGTATCAGTTCGACAACGATGCCGGAATTGAGCACCGGCTGTCGGGTTACCAAAAGGAGGCGCCTTAAGCGAAACCCGACCTACAAAATATATCTCGGTTCAAAAGCTGAGTTTCCAGATGGGCACTAGCTAAACGCTTATAAGGTTAATGCGAAATTGTCGACACTTTTTGGGTGCCGCTTGATTATTCTACGGTTGGTGAATAATATATTCATCAGTCGTAGAATAAAACTTGTCGATTTACGTGAAGAGACCCCCTATGCCCCTTTTAAAGCGCTTCTGTCTTTTGTCTGCACTTACTCTTATCTGCCTTGGACAGCTGGCCTGCACCAGTGGCACCCGCCAGAGCACCCAGGCGGATTTCAGGGATCCGGCCTATATGACCTTGGAGTCTGGTGTGCGACGCCTGTGGGATGGCACCTATGAGGTGGCGGGGCTGGTGAGAATGCCAAATGTGACTGCCCAGATGTACCGCTGGTGGTTTACCGATTACCTGCAGACCACCGAGCATTACCAGCGCTGGCACCCCGAGGACCATGTATGGATGGATTGGGAATACAAACAGCCGGGAAAAATTGTGGGGGCTCATCACCTGGTGCATGAATATATCGGTGGAGAGATGAACAAACTGCGGATTCAGTTTGTGGCGCCTGAACAGGTGCTCGGCTATGATCCCAGTGATACCAATACCACGGCCATTTGTGCGAAGGTGGGGGAGCTGGAGTCTTCCATTAACATTGCGGAAATGTGCCACGTAGTGCGCAATACGCCCTGGGGTGCGGAGCTGCGCTCGCGTTTTTGGCTGGGAGTTTTCGACGACCGCGAAGGCGGCAGGTTAAAGAATCTCGTTATCGATCTGGTGATGAACAACCCCGTGAGTCGCTGGTTCGCGGTCGATGAAGAAACCGCCCTGGCGCTTCTGAAACACTGCACGGAAGAGATGAGTTTTCTCGCAGATTTGTTGCCAGAGTTGTACACTGGCGATTTGGCACAAGTGACTCAGCATACGCCGTGAATCAAACTCCACTCTCCAAACGCCAGCGTGGCCGCCCTTCGCTCAAAAAGCCGGTGATGGCGCGGGAGGCGCTGCTGCGCAGCGCGCTGACCGTTTTTTCGCAGAAAGGCTTTGATGCTGCTAGTGTACGCGAGATAGCCGCTGGGGGTGGTGTTGACTCGGCCCTGATTCGCCACCACTTTGGTTCCAAGTTGGAACTGTGGCAGGCGGTAGTTGATTTCTTGGCGGATAAATCTCAGCGTCGCCGCGATCAGTTAGTGGCGACTGTTACCGACAAGCACCTGGAGACGAGGGAGCTGCTGACGTTATTTATTGAGAGTTTTTTGGAGGGCAGTGCCGAGGTGCCGGAAATGGGGATGTTTATTTCCCATGAGGCCACCAGCGATGGGGAGCGTATAGCCTATATCGTAGAGCGCTTGATCCGGCCTTTATACAATGAGCTTTTGCCAATTGTAAAAGCCGGCATTGCCGAAGGGGTGCTGGCGGCGCAAAACCCGAAACTGTTTTTCTTTATGCTGGTGCACGCGGTGGCGATGCCACTGGCTTTTCCTGGTCTGCTTAACCTGTTTGGTGGGGCCAAGGTGGGTAGTCCTACATTTAACCGGCAGCTTAAAGAGGCGGTGAAGGGGACTTTTTTGACGCCAGCCTAGTTTTTTAATTCGGACTCATTTTATCGAAGATATAAAGGCTACCTGATTGTCAGAAGAGTGCCAGATGGTGACCTGACCTGCGGTGGCACGGTCGGGGACAGAGGGATTTGGCACGCAAGTGACACCGTCACGAAAGCTTGAACCCAATTCACCCATAAATTTCCCTGAAGACTCTATTTTTTACCCGTGGTCTCTCCAGGAAGATTAACCCACCGCTACGGTTAACCTGCCCACCCGGCTTTCCCCAGCCCCCAGTTCCCATTCATCCCCAAAGGCGGCGCCGCGTTCGACACAGACAAACTGGTCGTAGGCATCGCGTCCGATATCCCCAATAGTCGACGCCAGTTCCCCGCCCGGATTCCAGACAATGGCGCTGTCGCAGTTTTCGCCGGTAACGGTGATGCGTGGGTTGCCGTTGAGGATCTGGGTCGCATCCACCTGTTCGTAGGCCCGATCCACCTCGCCATCAAACACAACGGCGCCGGATTGGATGGCCGGTTGCAATCCCCGGGTATTGTCCAGGTAGCGCTTGCCGTCGAGCCCCTCGACTTGGGTGGTGGCCAGATTGGCCACTGGATGATAGCTGTGCAGGGCCCAGCTAAAGGGCATGGTCTCAGTGCCGGTGTTGGTCACGCTCAGCGTCAGTTCCAGGTTGTGGCTCAGGGTAATGGTCAAGGTCACCTGAAAGGGATAGGCAAACAGCTTGGGTTCGATGTCACTGTAGCTAAAGGCAAAGACCAATTGGGTGGCGCCGGTGTCTGTGGATGAGACTTGGGTGAGCTGCCAGTCCCGGTTGCGGACAAACCCGTGTTTGGGTTTATCGGGATCTCGCTGATTGACGCCAAACCAGGGTAGGCACACCGGAATGCCACCGCGAATCGCTTGACCCTTTGCAAATTTGGCTTTAGGGCTCAGCCACAGCAGGGGACTGCTGTCGGTCGGGGTAAACTCCAGCACGTGCGCGCCCTGGGGGGCAATCACGGCTTCACAGTAGCGGTTGTGGATATGCAACAGGGGCAGCCCGCTCTCCGCTTTGTTGGTGTGGTGTGGATAACGGTCTTGACTGTTGGTCAATGAGACAGCGTCGATGCTGGCAATCAGTGCGTCAATGGAATTCATGGCAAATACGTTATTCCGAGAAACAGGTTGGTGTTTAGTTAGCGGTACCGTTTTTATTTTTGGCTTCGATCCACTGGGACATATACTGGGTGCTTTTGTGCAGGTGGTGTCGCAGCATGGCGCCGGTAAAGTTGTTGAGTCGGTGCTGATCCAGTTGTTCCCTCAGGCGCTGTATTTTTGTGAGCAGGTTGTGATTATGCTGCTGTTTGTCAAAGCGCTGCCGCAGGATGGCATAGCCTCGCTCCTGCGCCTGTTGCCACTGGCCGGCGTCCCGGTAGAGTTGAACGGCCCGGTGGGCTATCTCTTCAGCACTATCGGCCACGGCTCCGGCAAAGGGAAGTTTTCCGTGCATGCCTTCGGCACCAATACTGGTGGTCACACTCGGTGTGCCGCAGCTCATGGCGTCGGCCAGTTTGCCTTTTAGGCCCGCGCCAAAACGCAGTGGAGCCAGGTTAACCCGCGCTTGTTGCATTACCGTGGCAACGGACGGTGCCCAGCCTTGCACGTAAAAGCCCTGTTGGGGGTTGTGGAGGGCGGTGGCTTTGGGTGGGGTGTAGGCGCCATAGATGTGGCACTCCGCTTGAGGCAGGTCACGTCGAATCAGCGGCCAGATGGCTTCTTTTAGCCAGCGCACGGCGTCCCAGTTGGGGGGGTGGCGGAAGTTGCCGATGGAGACAAAGCCGTGGCGCTGCGCGAAGGGCGGGGCGCTGGTGTTGAGATGTTCGGGGGCGACAAGCAGCGGGTAATATTGCAGAAGCGCGGGATTTACGCCGAAGAGGTTGGTGAGCAGTTGCATTTCCACTTCGGAGATCACCAGGGCCAGGTCGCAGCGCAGGATGCTGGCGATTTCACGCTGCGCCAGTTCGGTAAACAGCAGTGACTGGGTGAGTGCCGGATTGAGGGTGCCGTGCTTTTTAAAGGCCTCGTGGCGGGCGTGGCGCAGGCAGAAGAGGTCTTCGGTGTCGAGGATGCGCAGGGCGCCGGGACAGGCTTTTTCGACGCGCCAGCCGAACTGTTCTTCCATCATAAAGCGGTCGAAGAGGACGATCTGGGGGCGGAGTTGCTCGACAAACTGGTCAAAACAGCTGCTGTTGAGTTCGATGTCGGCGCAGTGGATGCCAAGATTGTCCAGATCGGCCATGTGCTCGGTGCGCTGGGCGGGGCTGGCAAAGGTGATTTGCCAGCCTTGGGCGTTAAACAGCTCCAGCATGGATAGCATATGGGCGCCGGCGGCGGAGGAGCTGGGTTCTGGCCAGACGTAGCCGATTACTAAGAGTTTTGTCATGTTTAAGGGGTCTTCGACTCAGTGCTTCGATAATTACCAACGGTGTTTTTTATAGCCTGTCTGCTGCATAGCCTGCACAGCCTTGGACCTTTGTCGAATTGTCTTAAGCCGACCCAAGTGTTACAACTCTGCTATTAATTACAAAATAGCCAGGGGTCTGCCTGGCGTCACCACTGGGTTGAGGATTGTATATGCCATTAGACGCCGCTACCACCGCGGTCGGGCCGGCCATTGAGGGGGCGGCGCTGCTGTTGGCGCTTTTTTACCTCGGCCTGCTGGGGGCGGTGGCCTGGTGGGCGGACCGGCGCGGCGAGCGGGCGACGGTGGTGCGTTCGCTGGTGTACAGCTTTGCCTTGGCGGTGTATTGCAGTTCCTGGACCTTTTTTGGCGCTGTCAGTCAGGCGGTGTCGGGTACTTGGAGTTTTGTGCCGATTTATCTGGGGCCGATTTTGCTGTTTCTGTTTGGCAGCGGTTTTATGCGCAAGCTGCTGGCGGTGGGGGAACGGCTGAAGATCACTTCGCTGGCGGACTTTATCGGTTCCCGCTACGGCAAGAGTCAGGGGTTGGCGGCGCTGGTGACGTTGGTGGCGGTGGCGGGTTCATTGCCTTACATTGCGTTGCAGCTGCGGGCGGTGACAATGGCGTGGGAAATCGTTTCCGATGCCGGGTCGGGAGTGATGGTCGATACCGCTGGCTCGCTGATCGCTCAGTCGGGCGCCTGGGTGGATACAGCCTTGATCGCGGCGCTCTTGATGGCGGTGTTTGCGGTGATTTTTGGTGCCCAGCACTTGGAGGGGCGAGAGCGTAACCGGGGATTGTTGGCGGCGATTGCGCTGGAGTCGGTGGTCAAGCTGGTGGCCTTTGCGGTGGTGGCGGGATTGGCGCTGTGGGTGTTGCAGCAGGTGACCCAGGGTTCGTCGGGGATTTCCCTGGAGCCGTGGATTGAGCCGTGGCGGCAGAATCCGGTGGATGTCAATTTTATCACTCAGACCCTGATCTCCATGGCAGCGATCGTGTGTTTGCCGCGGCAGTTTCATGTGGCGGTGGTGGAGTACCAGGATAAGCGCGACTGGAAACTGGCGCGCTGGATTTTGCCGTTGTACCTGTTGCTGTTCTCGGTGTTGATTATTCCGATTGTGTTGGCGGGGCAGGTGCATTTTGCCGGCAGTGCGGTGTCTGCGGAAACCTATGTATTGAATCTGCCGCTGATGTTGCAGCGTTCGGATGTGGCGCTGTTGGCCTTTATCGGCGGATTGTCAGCGGCAACGGGCATGGTGGTGATGGCGGCGGTGACACTGGCGGTGATGATTTCCAACGAGCTGGTGGCGCCTCTGTGGTTGCGCTTGAACCGGGAGTCGCCGGGACATGCGGTATCACTGGGTACGCATTTGCGCCTGATTCGCCGGGTGAGTATTTTTGCGGTGTTGCTGCTCGCCTGGGGGGTGCATCGGTTGATTGTCGACACCCAGGGCCTGGCGGCCATAGGCCTGCTGTCGTTTTCGGCGGCGGCGCAGTTGGCGCCGGCGCTGGTGGCAGGTTTGTACTGGCGTGGCGGCCACCGGCGCGGGGTGCTCGCTGGCTTGCTGGCGGGTTACGGGTTGTGGGCCTACTGTCTGCTGCTGCCGGCGCTGTTACCGGCCGATACCGCGCTGTTGCAGCAGGGGGCCTTCGGGGTGTCGTGGTTGCGGCCACATGCGCTGTTTGGTTTGCAGGGATTGGACCCGTTAAGCCACGGCGTCTTTTGGAGCCTGCTGTTTAATATCGGGTTGTTCGTGTTGATTTCCCTGCGTTGCAAGATGGAGGTGGAAGACAACCGGCAGGCAGTCGCATTTGTAACGGCCCAAGCCACTAACGGCCCCCGCAGTCTGGAACTCACCCCTTTGAGTATGGCGCAGGTGCGCAGCCTGTTGTCGCCGTTTGTAAATCAGGAGCGTTTGGATGCTCTGTGGCAGGGTTTCGAGCAACGCTGTCAACAGCGACTGCTGAGCGACGATGCCGCGCCGCGATTTTGTGTGCAGGAAGCCGAGTCGGTACTGTCGGGTATTGTGGGCGCGGCCACTGCCAGGCGCCTGATTGATCTGGTGGGCCGAGGACGGCCGCTGAAGTTGGACGATATCGCCAGGTTAATGGACGGTACGTCACAGCAGTTGAAGTTCAGTCAGGAGCTGCTGCAAACCACGGTGGAAACCGTGAGCCAGGGCATCAGCGTGGTGGATGCGGACTTGTGTCTGGTAGCCTGGAACCAGAAGTACAGTGATCTCTTCGAATACCCGGAAAAGCTACTGTATATCGGTTGTCCGGTGGAAACCCTTTATCATTACAATGCCGAGATGGGTTTGTATGGCGAGGTAGATGACCTGGAGGCGGAGGTGCAAAAAAGGGTGCAGCTGTTGCGTGAGGGCACGGCCCATCGCTTTGAACGCCAGTTGCCCAATGGCACCGTGGTGGAGGTGCGCGGCAACCCGATGCCCGGCGGCGGTTTTGTGACGACCTATACGGATATCAGCGATTACCGGGCGGTGGTGGATGCGCTGGAAGAGAGCAAGCAGCACCTGGAAGAGCGGGTGGTACAGCGCACCCAGGATCTGTCCAACACCAATCGGGCGCTGGAGGCGGAGAACCGGCGCCGGGCGGAAGCGGAGGCCCAGCTGCGGGAGCTGCACACCAGCAAAACCCGCTTTATGGCGGAAACCAGCCACGACCTGTTGCAGCCGATCAATGCCGCGCGGCTGTTGATTTCGGCGGCCCAGCAAAAAATCAGCACCGCTGACTGGCAGGGGTTGGTGGTGGATGTGGTCAATATCGATGGGGCCCTGGCCAACGCGGAACAGTTGATCAGCGCGCTGCGGGAGATGTCCCGTCTCGACAGCGGCAACCTGAAGCCCAAGCGGGAAGACTTTGAGATCAGCGAGTTATTGGGTTCCCTGGTGGCGGAATTTCAGGCGATGGCGGCGGCGCGGGGGCTGATTTTTTCACACCCCGCTTGCCACGCCTGGGTATACACGGACAAACACCTGCTGCGCCGTATCCTGCAAAACTTTTTAAGCAACGCGTTGCGTTACACCGCCCGCGGGCGAGTGTTGCTGGGCTGTCGCCGTCGCGGTCAGCGGCTGTGGATCGAAGTCTGGGACACTGGGGCGGGTATTGCCGAGGAGGAGCAACAGCGGGTGTTTGATGAATTTGTGCGCCTCTCGCCCAGCCAGCGACCCAATGACAAAGGTCTGGGGTTGGGGCTGGCCATCGCCAAGCGCAGTGCCCATGTGCTGGAACACGAAATTGCAATGCGCTCCTGGCCGGGGCGCGGCTCGGTATTCTCCATCGCGGTGCCACTGGGAACCCCGCTGGAATCCGCACCGGTGAAAAAAGCCCCCGAGCCGGTGGCCTCCGATTTGGCCGGAGCCCGGGTGCTGTGCATCGATAACGAACAGGCCATTTTACAGGGCATGAAAAGTTTGCTGGGCAGTTGGGGCTGCCAGGTGGTGGTCGCCCGTTCCTTGGTTGATGCTTTGACCCTTTGGCAGGAATCCTATTCGGACCAGCAAGTCCCGGAGCTGGTGATTGTCGACTATCATCTGGATGACAATGCCACGGGGTTTGATGCCCTTGCGGGTGCGGCAGAACAGTGGGGCGAGATTCCCGCCATTGTGATCAGTGCTGACACGACTGAACAGGTGCGGGAAGGGGCTCGCAGCCTGGGGTATTATTACCTGTCCAAACCCGTCAAGCCGGCGGCTTTGCGCAGTTTGGTCAGGCGCTTGGTAAAGCGTCGGCAGACGGTGGAGTGATAGCGCCTGCCTTGAGCTGATTGGGGAGAGGGGCTTGATCAGGTGCGCATTATTGTGGCCCAAACATGGCCAGTACGGTCAGGTCTTCTTCGATATCAAAAAAGCTGTGCGTGGTGTTGGCGCGTACAAACAGGACTTTACCGCGGTCCACCTTTTGTTCGTCATCACCAATACGCAATCGTGCCTTGCCTTCCAGTACGATATAGACCTCATCCTCTTCGTGGGGGGACTGCATATCCTTGCTGCCAGCCGGCAGGCGGTACACCGCCATGCTCATGGACGGCACGCGCAGAAATTCGAGAATGCGCGGCTCGCTACCGGTGACTTGCTCCATCAGTTTAGCGATGTCGAATACCTGCCAGCCCTCGCTGGCGGTGGGAATATTTTTCATGTTTTGATTCTCCTGTTCGCGTAGATATATCAAATCAGAGGGTGGTTTTGTAGTTTTTTATTGGGGCGCGACTTAATTTAGATCAATGTCAGGGGAGTGATCTTGTGGTCATCGGTATGGCGGTGAGGCGGGTAGATGAGGCGGAAGTAGCGCGTCCGTGCGGCTATAGTTTGCTGTTTAACTGACAGAGGTTTGGTTCTGGTGGGGTGGTGGGGTAAAGTTCCCGGGGGGCTCTACATCCAGGTGGCTGATCGCCAGTACTGCCTGGGTGCGGGAGTTGACTTTGAGTTTCTTGAACAGTGCGGTCAAATGGGCTTTGACGGTTGCTTCCGTGATGTCCATTTCGTAGGCAATCTGTTTGTTTAATAAGCCGGCGGCGAGCATGGTGGCGACGCGGAATTGCTGCGGGGTGAGGGTGGCGATGACGTCTGCGGTACCGCTTTCCCGGGAATCGCTGCTGTTGGCGTTGTGGGGTGTGACGCCTTCCGGTAGCCAGATTTCACCGCTGAGTACTTGGTTGATGGCGGTGGCGATGGTGTCTGGCGGGGCCGATTTGGGCAGGAATCCGGCGGCGCCGTATTCAACGGAACGGCTCATGATCTCCGGTTTTTCGTTGGCGGAGACGATCATGACGGGCAGTTCGGGGTAGTGGCCGTTGATAAAGATCAGGCCGCTAAAGCCGTGGGCGCCGGGCATATGGAGGTCGAGCAACAGCAGATCGGCATCGGGGTGTTGTTCGGTGACGTCCTGCAGGGAAGCCATGTCGGTGGCTTCATGAATGGTGGCGTCCGGGTAGTTCAGGCGTAGGGCCTGACACAGGGCACCCCGGAACAGGGGGTGGTCATCGGCTACGATAAACGATGGAGACTGCATCATCGCTGGGTTCTCCTCTTTATTTATAGTTATCAGTATAACAAGCCTGTTTGTTGTGTGGGTATCGTTGTCTGTCCCATTGTTCGAGACCGCCTTGGGGGGAAGGGGGTGTTGTGATACTGCACTCCGGCGCCGCGATGCAGACGCCGGTATATCGTATCACCTGTCTGACTCGCTTGTCGGGCACATCCCTGTGCCCTGCTCCCGCCGTTGGCACCTGCAGCAATTAAGAAGTTTTGCCGCGGTCCTAGAATCGAAGCGTTATTCTATAATTTACCCAGAAACCGCCTCATCCCGATTAGCAATCAACTCGTCCACAACACTCGGATCGGCCAGGGTCGACGTATCGCCCAACTGATCCGTCTCATTACAGGCAATCTTGCGCAAGATACGGCGCATAATCTTGCCGGAACGGGTCTTCGGCAAACCGGGTGCCCACTGCAACACATCCGGTGTGGCAATCGGCCCAATCTCCTTGCGCACCCACTGTCGCAACTCAGCGCGAATCTCCTCATTGGCCTCCTGGTCACTGTTCAGCGTGATATAGGCATAAATACCCTGACCCTTGATGTCGTGAGGGAAACCAACCACAGCCGCCTCGGCCACAGCCGGGTGTGCCACCAGCGCGCTCTCTACTTCAGCAGTACCCATCCGGTGTCCGCTCACATTCAGGACATCGTCCACGCGGCCGGTGATCCAGTAGTAACCGTCTTCGTCGCGACGCGCGCCGTCACCGGTAAAATACATGCCCTTAAAGGTGCTGAAATAGGTATCGATAAAGCGCTGATGGTCGCCAAACACCGTGCGCATCTGCCCCGGCCAGCTGTCCTGCATCACCAGATTACCCTCGGCGGCACCTTCCAGGATGTTGCCCTCACCGTCGACAATCGCTGGCTGTACGCCAAAGAACGGGCGGGTGGCGGAGCCGGGTTTCAGTGCGGTGGCACCGGGCAGTGGGGTCAACAGAGCGCCGCCGGTCTCGGTCTGCCACCAGGTGTCCACAATCGGGCACTGATTGCGGCCGTAGGTGCGGTGGTACCAGCGCCATGCCTCCGGGTTGATGGGTTCGCCCACGGTGCCCAGCAAGCGCAGGCTTTCCAGGCTGGCACCTTCCACGGCAGTGTCCCCTTCCGCCATCAGGGTGCGGATGGCGGTGGGCGCGATATAGAGAATATTGACATTGTGCTTGTCGATCACCTGGGCGACGCGGCCTACCGTCGGGTAGGTGGGTACGCCTTCGAACATCACCGTGGTGGCGCCGTTGGCCAAGGGGCCGTAGACGATGTAGCTGTGGCCGGTGATCCAGCCGATGTCGGCGGCGCACCAGTAGACGTCGCCGGGGCGGTAGTCGAACACATACTGGTGGGTCATGGCAGCGTAGGTGATATAACCGCCGCAGGTGTGCAGCACACCTTTGGGTTTGCCGGTAGAGCCGGAGGTGTAGAGGATAAACAGCGGATCTTCGGCCCCCATCTCCTCGGCCGGGCAATTTTCACTCTGGGCGTCTATCAGGGTGTGATAGTCGCGATCAATGGCATCGTTCCAGCTGATCTCCTTGCCGGTGTACTTGACCACCAGCACGTTTTCCACGGTGGTTTCCTGGCACAGGGCCACGGCTTTGTCGGCGTTGTCTTTCAGCGGCACGGTGCGGCCACCGCGTTTGCCGGCGTCGGCAGTGATCAACACTTTGGATTTGCCGTCATCCATGCGACCGGCCAGGGCTTCCGGTGAGAAACCGCCAAACACGATCGAGTGCATGGCGCCGATGCGGGCGCAAGCCAGCATGGCCACAGCCGCTTCTGGGATCATAGGCATATAGATAGTGACCACATCACCTTTTTCTACACCCAGGGACTTGAGGGCGTTGGCCAGGCGGCAGACTTCGGCGTGCAACTGGCGGTAGGTGATGGCGCGGTGGGGGGTGTCGGGGCTGTCCGGCTCCCAGAGGATGGCGGTGGCGTCGCCGCGTTCTGCCAGATGGCGGTCGAGGCAGTTGGCGGCGACGTTCAGGGTGCCGTCGTGGAACCACTTGATATGGAGATCTTCCTTGGCGTAAGAGACGTCTTTGACCTGGGTAAAGGGTTTGATCCAGTCGATGCGCTGTGCCTGTTCTGCCCAGAACCCTTCATTGTCTTCGATGGAACGCTGGTAGAGGGCCTGGTACTGCTCCTCGTTCAGCAGGGTGTTGGCCAGGTATTGTTCCGGGACGGGGTAAACACTTTGCTCTGTCATGGAAAGTCTCTCTGTATCTTTTTGGAAGCTACTTTTTTGGTTTCAGCTCGGCGTATGGATTGTGTTAACGGCCGGGCCAGTCCTTAATTTTGGGTTTCCCGATTCTCGCATCAGTACTCCCTGAAGCGTATTAGACATAGGTCTTAATCCAAAAAGGCTCCTCCGTTGGGTGTAGTTCGACCAAGGTCTAAGTGCTTCCCCCAATCCACCTAGACATTGGTCGAAGTTTGGCCCGATTTAGCCCCTACTTCGACTAATGGTTAATACCGTTGCGGCTGTAACAGGTCTACAAATAACCCCAACAGCGCTGCGCACCGATACCCACGGGGTGCAGTGAAGATCACCAGAGGAGGAGAGCGAGATGAACAACGAGAAAGCCTTTCACAAAACGGCACTCTATAAAGCAGTTGGTCTGGGCGTTTTACTGGCCGCGGCACCTATTGCAGGCGCGGAAGAGTTAAGCAACCAGGAGCTGCAATCGCGGGTGGCGGAGTTGCAAGCCCAGGTGGCGCAGCTGGTCAGTGCCATGAAGGCCAACGAGGCTCAGGCGGCGGTGACCCAGGCCAAGGTGGAAGAGGTGATCACCGAGGTCAAGGCCAAACCCAAATCCGGCGCCCTGTTTGGGGAGACCACCATCAAGGTCGGCGGCTATATGAAACTGGACAGCCAGTTTAGTCAGTACTCCGACGGTGACGGCGCCACTGCCGGGATTGGTGAAGACTTCCTGGTGCCATCGACGATTCCGGTGGGTGGCGAAAAAGGCGATACCGAATACCACTCCCATGCGAAAAGCTCGCGCCTGTTTGTAAAGTCTCACACCCCGACAGAAAGCGGTTTTATCGCTACACACGTCGAGTTTGATGCTATTGGCAGTGCCCAGGGGGACGAGCGTATCAGTAACTCCTATTCCGAACGGGTGCGCCACGCTTATGTCAATTGGCAGATCGACGAGAATAATGCGCTGCTGGGTGGCCAGACCTGGTCAACGTTTTTTAACGTAGGCGCCTTGCCGGAAGGCATGGATTTTGTGGGACCGGTGGGTACCATCTTTGAGCGTCAGCCGCAACTCCGTTACACCCGCAAGTTGGGTAACGGCAGCCTGCAGATCGCGGCGGAGAACCCCGCTACCACCCTTTACGGTGGTGCTGAGAACCCCTACGACGACAGTGGCCAGCCGGATATGGTCGCCCGCTATAACGGTCAGTGGAATAACCTCAGCTATTCCGTCGCTGCGATGGCTCGCGAGCTGCGCTGTGAAGACGGTGGCAAAGACGAAAGCGCCAGTGGTATGGCGTTCAGTCTCGCTGGTAAGTACCAGCTCGGCCGCGACGATATCCGCTTTATGGTCAACTACGGTGACGCCCTGGGCCGCTATATGGGCCTCAACGGATTCCGCGCCGGCCAGATCGAGGCAGACGGCTCCATTGAGCTGATCGACCAGATCGGCGGGTTTGTGGCCTACCGCCACTTCTGGAACGACCAGTTCCGCACCAACCTGGTGCTGTCAGCCTCCAGTGCCGACAACCCGGACTCGGTCACCGATACCACGGCCAAGGCGTACCAGAGCATGCACGTGAACCTGCTCTACTCGCCAATCAAAAAGCTGACCCTGGGTGGTGAGTATATCTACGCCACCAAGGAGCTGGAGAACGGTAGCGGCGCCCTGGCGGACGACAAGGGCAATATGAAGCGACTGCAGTTCTCGATGAAGTACGCTTTCTAGTTTACTCCTGCGTGATCAATCAGCATGGGTCGCGCAGGCTTTTTACTCAGCATAAGGCACTCCGGCCGCTTTGTGGGGCCGATTTTAGGCCCCAGTTTTTTTTACTTTCACCCAGGGGACGCCCTAGACCTATGTCTAAGTTTCAAATCGACCGCCCAGAGGTATATTTGTAGCCCAGATAGTTAAATTGCTTCAGTGTCCCTGCTCGGTGTCAATAAGCTAGCGTAACAGCGATGCAAAGAGGACCAGAGGCAACTCACCACTAGGAAAGGCCCCCCAACACCCAAACCTTTCCGCATGTTGGCGAAGGCTCGTCAGGACGACGGCCCTCGCCCTTTTTGGTTATACGCGTTGCTGTTCTTAATTATTGCTCCAGAACGATAAGGGAATGCATAGTGAACGACAGTATTGAAACACGGGAGGTGCGTGAGTTTCTGCGCAACTACCCGCCCTTCGATCAGCTGCCTGAAACGCTGCTGGTGCGGGCTGCTCGCGCCGTTAAAATCTCCTACCATCGCCAGGGTTCAGGCGAGACCCTGCTCGACCCTGACAGCCTGAAGCTCTATATCGTGCGCAGTGGCGCCTATGAGATTCGCTCAAGCGAAGACGAACTGCTGGATCGCATTGATGTGGGTGGTTGTTTTGGTTATCCCTCCCTGCTGACGGGTGATGCCATTACCAACCGCGCCCTGGTGATCGAGGACGGCTTGCTCTATCAGATCGACGAGGAGACCTTCCAGCGCTTGCGCAGCCAGGATCGCCACTTCGACCGCTTTTTCAATCAGGTGCACGCCAAGCGGCTGCGCCGCGCCGTGCGCCAGCGGGAGCAGCACCACACGCTGAACCAGCGGGTACATGAACTGATGGTGGCAAGCCCTATCGGCGTGGCGCCCGACTGCACCATTGAGGTGGCGGCACAAGTGATGAGCGAGGCGCGTATCTCCTCTGTACTGGTAGAGGCCGGGGGGCGATTGCAGGGCATCCTCACCGATCGTGATCTGCGCGCTCGGGTGCTGGCACAGGGAAAAACGGGCCGCACCCCTGTTTGCGAAGTGATGAGCCGGGCGCCGGTGACCATCGGCGCCGAAGCCTATCTGTTTCAGGCGGTGATGCTGATGTCCGAGCACAATGTGCACCACCTGCCGGTGATCGATGCCGACGGTCGCACCTGCGGAATGCTCAGCTCCACCGATCTGGTCAAGTCGCAGAAATCGGACCCGGTGCTGTTGATCGGCGAGATCAGTCGCCAGAGCGATATTGCCGGATTGCAGCGGGTGAGTCGCGATATCCCCGAGTTGTTGCGCAACCTGATCGCCCGTGACGCCCGCGCCGACGAGATCGGCCGGGTGGTGACCACGGTCACCGACGCCCTGACGCGGCAGCTGATCCAGCAGGCGGTGAACCAGCTGGGTGAGCCGCCGGTCCCCTTTACCTGGCTCGCCTTCGGCTCCCAGGGGCGGCGCGACCAGACCGCCAAGTCGGATCAGGACAACGCCCTGTTGCTGTCGGACGCCTTCGAGCCGCAGCACGACGCCTACTTCAAGGCCCTGGCGCAGCACGTCTGCGATGGCCTCAACGCCTGTGGTTACGACTACTGTCACGGCGAGATTATGGCGATCACCGACCGCTGGCGCAAACCGCTGAAAACCTGGCAGCACTACTTTCTCGAGTGGATTCACGAGCCCTCTAACAAGGCGTTGATGCACGCCAGTATCTTTTTCGATGTGCGTGCCGTCTACGGCGACAGCAGCTTGTTGGAGGCGTTGCAGCAGACGATCCTCGAGGCCTCGCAGAAAAACAGCATCTTTCTCGCCTATATGACCCAGAACGCGCTGACCCATACGCCACCACTGGGTTTTTTTCGTCAGTTTGTGGTGGAGCGCAACGGCGAGCACGCCAACGCCTTCGATATGAAAAAGCGCGGTGTGGTACCGATTATCGATATCGGCCGCATCTACGCCCTGGCTGCCGGGGTGGAGGCGGTCAATACGCTGGAGCGGTTGCGGGCGGCAGTGGATGCCGGGATGCTCTCCTTAAAGGCTTGTCGCGACCTCTGTGATGCTTATGAATATATCTCCCATCTGCGACTGGAGAATCAGGGGCGCATGCTGGAGCGTGGCGAGGCGGCGGATAATTACCTGCAGCCTGAAGATGTCTCCGACTTGGTGCGCCACCAACTGCGTGACGCCTTTAATGTTGTGGTGCAGGCGCAGTCGGCGCTAAAAATGAAATTTACCCGCGGCTATTTATAGTCGGGGGAAATTAACAAAGAGGCCCGCGGCTATCTATAGCTGCGAGTGAAAACGGATTTTAATAAGCTTTTTTATAAGCAAGGGTGGCAGCGATGTTGGCTGGGATAAAACGTCAATATTTACAGTATAAAGCCAAGTCTATCGACAATTTGTACCTGCAGGAATATCTGCGTACGCCTAAGTTCAATCGCGCGACCGACTACCGCCAGCTGGAATTTCTGGCACTGGATCTGGAGATGACCTCCCTCGATGTCAAAACCGGGGAGATTGTCAGTATCGGCTTTGTGCCTATCGTTGGCGGAGAGATCGATATTGCACAGGGCTTCTCCGCGCTGGTGCGCAATACCCAGACGGTGGGGGAGAGCGCTACTATCCACGGCATTTGCGACCGCGACGCGGCCCGGGGGATGGCGGTAGAGGATATCTTCCCGCCGTTGTTCGAGGCACTGCGCGGGCGAGTGTTGCTGCTGCACCACGCCAAGGTCGACCTCGCCTTTCTCGATCATTACAGCCGCAAGATCTTCGGTGTCCCCTTTGCCGCCACGGTGGTGGACACCATGGCGTTGGAGCTGCGCCGCCTCAAGCGTCGCCAGCCCACCATTCTCCCTGGACAGGTGCGCCTCTACCAATGCCGTGAGCGCTATGGCTTGCCTGAGTATCGCGCCCACGATGCCTATACCGATGCCCTGGCGACCGCGGAACTGTTTCTGGCCCAGGCTGCCGCTATCGCCGACAGGGGAGCTTTGCCTCTGCGTCAGTTGCTATAGCTGGTGTTTGCTCCTGTAGTGCCTGCATATCACAACCTTAAGCCTACCGCTGGTTACAATTTCAAAAAGCTTAGTTTCTGAATGCGACCTAGACTAAAGTCTAAGGCGAATAATAAATTCAAAAAACGTGGCCTAGACTAAAGTCTAAGGCGAATAATAAATTCAAAAAACCTGGCCTAGACAATGGTCTAAACAACGCCGATTTCGAATGAAAAAGCCCAAAAAAACACTTACTATCCCTACGTACTAAGCCTTCTTTTAGGTAGTGCAGCTATCTGCAAGCGGGCCATAGCCGTTGGTCGTGTCAGAACTCCGACAACTGTGGTGTGATGACGAGACTAATAATAATTACCGTTCTACTGTTGAATACAATTGTGCTTTATCGCTGTAGCATCAATTGGCACTCATTATCCTTATGGGAGGGTATTATGGAAAAACAACACGCATCATATTGGCGGGCCAACTTGCGCGTAATAACAACATGCATGGTTATCTGGTTTGTCGTGTCCTACGGTTTCGGACTGCTTTTAGTTGAACCACTTAATGCTATTCGCCTTGGCGGTTACAAACTCGGTTTCTGGTTTGCACAGCAAGGCTCCATCTACGTATTTGTCGCTCTAGTGTTCTACTATGCTCACGCAATGAATAAGCTAGACGAAGAATATGACGTTCAAGAGTAGGGGGTTGCTGTTATGGATTTAAAAACCTTAACTTATATTGTTGTATTTGGTTCCTTTGCGCTCTACTTCGGTATTGCGTGGTGGGCCCGCGCTGGTTCAACCAGTGAATTCTACGCTGCAGGCGGTGGGGTCGGCCCAATCGCCAACGGTATGGCAATCGGTGCAGACTGGATGAGTGCGGCATCGTTTATCTCCATGGCCGGCATGATTGCCTTCCTGGGATACGGAGGCTCGGTATTCCTGATGGGCTGGACAGGCGGCTATGTGTTGCTGGCTATGCTGCTGGCCCCCTACCTGCGTAAGCACGGCAAGTTCACGGTGCCCGAGTTTATTGGCGACCGCTACTACTCCAACACTGCGCGCGTCGTTGCTGTTGTCTGTCTGATTATCGCTTCGCTAACCTATGTTATTGGGCAGATGAAAGGTGTCGGCGTTGCCTTCTCTCGCTTCCTGGAAGTTGACTACGGTATGGGGCTTGGCATCGGTATGGCCGTTGTCTGGGTCTACGCTGTGATGGGTGGCATGAAAGGCATTACCTACACCCAGATCGCCCAGTACTGCGTACTGATTTTTGCCTACACAGTGCCTGCGGTATTTATTTCACTGCATCTGACAGGCAATCCCATCCCGCAGTTGGGTCTGGGCAGCACCCTGGCCGATGACAGCGGCATGTATCTGCTGGATAAGCTGGATCTGGTAGTGACGGACTTGGGCTTTAAAGAGTACACCACCGCCACCCTGGGCAGCAGCGTCAATATGTTCGCCTACACCCTGTCACTGATGGTGGGTACCGCGGGTCTGCCTCACGTCATTATGCGCTTCTTTACCGTGCCTTCGGTAAAAGCGGCTCGTGCTTCTGCCGGTTACGCGCTGGTCTTTATTGCCTTGCTCTACACCGTTGCGCCTGCTGTTGGCGCCATGGCTCGTTTGAACCTGATGAACACCATTGAACCTGTTGCGGGTGAAAACCTGGTTTACGACGAGCGTCCCCAGTGGTTCAAAGACTGGGAGAACACCGGCCTGCTGCAGTTCGAAGACAAAAATGGCGACGGCAAAATTCAGTACACCGCCAGTGCCGAAACCAATGAAATGGTTAAAGTTGACCGCGACATTATGGTACTGGCCAACCCCGCTATCGCCAATCTGCCGAACTGGGTGATTGCGTTGGTGGCTGCAGGTGGTCTGGCTGCGGCACTGTCAACCGCGGCGGGATTATTGCTGGCTATTTCCTCAGCGATCTCCCATGACTTGATGAAGGGCGTCTTAACGCCTAATTTGTCGGAGAAGAGTGAGCTAAGGGCCAGCCGCATTATCATGACGGTCTCCATTCTGGTCGCCGGCTATCTTGGATTAAATCCGCCAGGGTTTGCGGCAGGCACGGTGGCCCTGGCCTTTGGTCTGGCGGCATCCTCCCTCTTCCCCGCTATTATGATGGGTATCTTCTCCAAGAAGATCAGTGGTAAGGCTGCCGTTGCAGGCATGTGTGCCGGTATCGGTATCACCCTGTTCTACGTGTTCCAGCACAAGGGGATCATGTTTATTCCTGGAACTGCCTTCCTGGGTGATATGGAGCCAAACTGGTTTATGGGGATCTCTCCGAACGCCTTTGGTATTGTTGGCGCCATTGTTAACTTCACTGTAGCCTTTGCCATCACCAAAGTGACCGGTAATGCGCCGAGTGAAATTCAGCAGTTGGTTGAAAACTTCCGTATCCCGGCGGGCGCGGGCGCTGCCCACGACCATTAATCGGTTATCGTTAATGTCATCCACAGGATGACACCGTAAAAAAGGCCCCTAAAAAGGGGCCTTTTCTGTTACTAGAAAATATAGCCAGCGCATGAGCATGATATGAATAGACATACTAAATTGGCCCTGTTTCTAGCCCCCCTTCTTCTGGTGGGCGGCTATATCGCTTCCGACCAATATCTGGAATACCAAGCCAACCAGCCGAAAATATTCCAGCTCTCCACCCAGGGCGAATGCGATATCTTTGCCGGCAACTGCATCTTGCAATCGGGTGAGATGCTATTAAGCATTACTGACGAGGCTGGGGTGACGAAAGTCAATACCAGCTTTCCCGTCGACAGTGTCGCTATCTCTCTCGTTTATAACGGTGGCAAGGAGATGATTTATGAATTGAAGAAGGCAGGGAATTCGCAATACTGGGAAAGGGAGACAGATATCCGCGACGCTATTACCGAGGTGAGTACGGCAGAAAAACTCCGCATAGTGGCAAAAATAAAAGGCAATATCTATTTAAGCGAATTCAGCTCGCCTGTGGTCTCTGCGAATTAGGGTCGAGACAGCAGTTGCGCGACGCCTTCAGCGTGGTGGTACAGGCGCAGGCGGCGTTGAAACTGAAATTTGGCGGAGGTTATTTCTGATGTTGAATGTATTGCGGCAGCGCTATTTGCACTACAAAAAGAGCTGGCATTACAGATCCCGCGCCGTTGGCGAGGTCTCCCTGCGGCAGTACCTGCGGGACCCGCTGCTTGAGGCCGCGAGTCGCTGAGCTTGCGGCAGTTGCTCTAAGCACGCAAAAAGAAGGTGGCTTTTACTTGAAAAAGGAGACGATGTCCTCAAAGTCAAAGCCTACTTTTTCGCCCAGCACACGGGATTCAGAGTCGTAGGCCTTAAAGTAGCTGACCTCATAAGTTCGCGGGTTGATATAGCAATAGATGGAGGCGTTATCGAACTGCTCCAGGTTGCCTACGTCGCTGTCCAATACCACCAACCAGAGTTTGCGTTGTTCGTCAAAGCGGGTGGAGTGCCAGTTCACATTGCTGCGCAAGAGGGTATCGCCAAATTTCCGTTTTGATTCAGCCTCACAGGCGCGGCTGGCATCGTTGGCATCAAAGGGTGCCTGGTTAAAGTTGCGGTCAGCAAACAGCGTGTTGGCGGCAGAGGTAGAGTGCCCGCTGTTGTCGCTGGCGATGTAATAGGTGAGCAGTGAAGAGACAGCAACTGTCGCTGCGGCGCCGAATCCCCAGAGGGCATGCTGTTTAAATCCAGACACAATATGTTCCCTGTAATCCTTTCGGTAACCGTTCGACCCCGAGTCAAGGCTGGCCTGTCTCGGGGCACTGGCTTTGCGTCCCCGGGTCGCCCCGGGTTTGCCTGTTCGAGGAGCTGAGGGCGCGGCCTTCGGCTCTGGCATGAATTCTCAATCAATCCTCGAAAACAGTCAACCGGTTCTCATTTTTTATACGCCAAAGCGCTCCAGATGTGACCGTTACTCCCAGGAGGGAAAACCTTTTCGCTGTTGCTTATAACGGCTTTTGCGGCTTTGGCAGTTATCTAGAATAGTTTTACGTCGGTCTGGCGTTGCCTGCCCCCATTCGGTGATCTCCTGCAGCGAGCGAAAACAGCCCAGGCAGATATCATCGTCATCCAGGCAGCAGTTGCGGACACAGGGCGACTGGGGGGAGGGTGTTACAGGTGTATCTGAGGCTGGCGGCATTGACACAGCACCTCGTGGCAGCAATTTATTTCTGTCTCCGGCATTCAATGGTACATTTATTATCCCGGCAATCAAGATTGCCGGGATAATGGACAACCCGGGGATGCACCCAAAAAACGGGCATAAACGTTGCCAAGCGTCGCTAGGTAAATAGTTGTGTCACGGGGGAATGACCCCGGACGACACTGAACAATAATACGGCAGGTTCCAGGCGCTGAACCTGGTCTGAGGACGGAGTGTTGGTGGATATTCAAACCATTAACCTACCCCAGTTGCTGTTGGCCTTTGCGCCGGTGGTACTGGTGCTGGTGTTGATGTGGTACTGGGGCTTGGGCTACGGCAACGCCGCATACGCCCTGGCGCGCATGCTGGGGCAGCTGTTGTTGATCGGCTATGTGCTGGTGTTTATTTTTAACGCCGAGTCCAGTGCGATTGTGCTGGCGGTGTTGGCGGTGATGCTGGTAGCCTCCAGCTGGATTGCCCTGAATACCATCCACTCGTCGCGTGCCTCCCTGTTTCTGCCCTCGCTGTGGTCGATTTTTCTGGGGGGCGTTTCTACGCTGGCGTTAGTTACGCAGGGGGTTCTGCAGCTGGAGCCCTGGTATCGCCCACAGTACATGATTCCGCTGGCGGGGATGATTTTCGCCAATGCCATGACCAGTGTCAGCCTGGCAGCGGAGCGGTTGCATGCCGAGCTGGATAAGGGCAGCAATTACGCTGCGGGGCGTATTGTCGCTTTTCAAACGGCCATGATTCCGGTAATCAACTCCTTGTTTGCGGTGGGGCTGGTGTCTCTGCCAGGCATGATGACCGGCCAGATCCTCGCCGGGGTGTCGCCGTTTATTGCCGCACGCTACCAGATTATGGTGATGTGTATGATCTTCGCCTCCGCCGGCCTGTCTACGGCCTGTTTTTTGTGGCTGGGCAAGAGGGCTGAGGCTTTTGCCCAAGCGGATAGAGAATAGTGATGTAGGTCGGACTGGGCCTGCCCCGCGAGCGAAATCCGACCTACAGCCATGTTTTTAGCCAGCGTGAAACGCGCTCAGGCGTTCAACACCTGACGCACAGAAGCCAGCTGCACACAATTCACAAAGATCTTCATGGCGGCGTCCACTTCCTCAACCGTCGGCACGGTGGGGGCAATACGGATATTGCGGTCTTCCGGGTCCTTGCCGTAGGGGAAGGTGGCGCCGGCGGGGGTCAGTTTCACGCCGGCCTCGGCCGCCATGGCAACCACGGTTTTGGCCAGGCCCGGGCGGGCGTCAAAGGAGATAAAATACCCACCTTCGGCACTCTCCCACTGTCCCAGGTCGTTATCAGCAAAGGCGGCTTCCAGGTGCTCGAGCACGGAGTCAAAGCGCGGCTTGATAATGGCGGCGTGCTTCTGCATATGGGCGGTGAGGGCGTCCATATCCGGCAGCAGCTTGGCGTGACGCAGCTGGTTGACCTTGTCGGGGCCAATGGTCAAGGTGCCCAGCACCTTTTTAAATGCTGCCAGGTTGGCTTCGCTGGCCGCCAGGAAGGCGACACCGGCACCGGCAAAGGTAATCTTGGAGGTGGAGGCAAACTGCAGCACACTGTCTTCGGTGCCGTGCTGGCGGCAGTAATCCATAATGCTGGCCAGCGGTGCCGGTTTGTCGCTCAGGTCGTGCACCGCGTAGGCGTTGTCCCAGAACACCAGGAAGTTGGGACCGGCGATCCTGCCCAGTTTGGCGATACGCTCAACCGTCTCGTCGCTGTAGACCACGCCGGTGGGATTGGAATACTTGGGTACACACCAGATGCCTTTGATGCTGGGATCTTTGGCCACCAGGGCTTCGACCGCCTCCATATCCGGGCCAGTGGCGGTCATGGGCACGGTTAACATCTCAACCCCCAACTGCTCACACAGGGTGTAGTGGCGATCGTAACCGGGCACCGGGCACAGGAATTTCACCGTGCCTTCAGTTGTTGCGGAAGTGTTCCAGGCGCTGTCGGCTCCCTTGTAACCAAAGGTGGTGGCGACCATCATGGCCTGGAACATCAGGGTCAGACTGGAGTTGCCGCCCACCAGGACTTCACTGGTTTTGACGCCCAGAATATTGGCACCCAGCTGTTTCATTTCGGCAATGCCGTCCAGGCCGCCGTAGTTGCGCACATCAGTACCGTCGGCACTGGTGTAGTCGCCGTTCAAAATGCCGTCCAGCTTGTTGGACAGGGTCAATTGCTCAGCGGAAGGCTTGCCGCGGGTCAGGTCCAGGCTCAGGGCCTGTGCCTGGAAGCTCAGGTATTCAGCGGCCAGCTGCGCTTCCCACTGGGTCAGTTGTTCACGGTTTACTTGGTCCAGGTTGTTCAGATCGAGTTGCAAGGTGTTTGCCTCAAAACAAGTGTTGGGGCGGCGGCCTTTGGTAATATAGGTCTCGTTGCTGTCGAGTTGGTGCCATCCAAAGGGGGTGCTTAACGCGCGGCCGTCGCAAAAATGGCGGCGCATTATACCTGCTATTTGCGTAAGATTTAATCGCTGCGGCACAGAATTTACGGATTTCTTGCCGCTTGCCAGCGGATTTTTGTCTCGGATGGGGGAGAGTAGAAAGTATTATGGATGTAAAAGTAATAACCATGGTATTTATGGCGGTATTTGTTGCCGAGTTGGGCGACAAAACCCAGTTGGCGACCATGTTGTTTGCAGCCGACAAGGCCGTCAGCAAATGGGCGGTTTTTGCCGGGGCCTCCCTGGCGCTGATTCTGGCCTCCGGCCTTGGGGTGTTGGCGGGCAGCCTGCTGTCCAACGTGGTCAGTGAGCGCGCACTGTCGTTGGTTGCGGGGGTGGGATTTATTGTGATTGGCTGTTGGACCCTGTTGCGACCGTAGCAATGCGCGTGGGCTGTTCTCGGCCGAAACTGCTTTGGTTGGTGGCTGTTGGCGTCATCCTTGATTAGTATTAAGGAATAATAAAGCCAAATCCCGGGGGGCACTCTGCAACAGTTGGTCAAAAAATTATCGCGTTGGTGGGGCGGGTTACTGCTGTTTTGGCTGCTGGGTAGCCCGGTCCTGGCCGCCGCCCTGGACTGGCAAGGGCGCAAGGTCACCCTGGCCATGACCTCGGAGCCGCCGGACTTGAACAGTACCACCAGCACCGACGCTGTCAGCATCATGGTATTAAACCATGTGATGGAGGGGCTGCTCACCTATGATCCCGACGGCAACCTGGTGGCTGGTGTCGCGGAGCGCTGGCAGTTGCGCGAAGATGGGGCCCGCTTTTGGCTGCGCAAAGACGCCCGCTGGAGTGACGGTCGCCCCCTGACGGCCCATGACTTTGTGTTTGCCTGGCGTCAGGTGCTGGCACCGGCAACCGCGTCGCAATACGCGTTTATCCTCTTTCCCCTGGCTAACGCCCAAGCTATCAATGAGGGACAGCTGCCTCCCGAGCGCCTGGGCGTGCAAGCGCTGGATAGATATACCCTGGAGGTGCGCTTTTCCCGCCCCTGTCCCTACTTCCCGGGACTGACCGCCTTTGCCACCCTCTACCCCGTGAACGAGGCGTTTTATCGCAGTCGCGGTGAGCGCTACGCCGCCGATGCCGGGGACCTGCTCTACAACGGCCCGTTTCGATTGACGCAATGGGTGCACGGCGCCTCGCTGAAAATGGAGAAGAACCAACACTACTGGAACCGCGAACAGGTCTGGCTCAACGAAATCGACGTTCCCTATATCACCGAAGACGGCAACGCCCGCTTTAACCTGTTTCGCGATAACCATATCGCTTTGGCCGACAACCTCGGGGAACAGACCCTCGGTGGCGCCTTGCGCGAGCGTATGCAGATCAAGTCGTTTCTGGACGGCGGTATATTTTATCTGGAGTTCAACCACCGCCCTGATCGCGTTACCCGCAACCTGCATTTGCGCAAGGCGATACAGGCGGTCTTCAATGCCAATGACTTTGTTTACAAGGTACTCGGCTCCCCCGGCACCTATCCGGCGTACACGCTCTTCCCCCGCTGGATGAAAGGCGAACGGGATCTGTTCAAGCGTGAGTACCCGCCACGCAAACCAACGGTCGACATTCAGCGTGCCCGAGACTACCTGGCCGCTGCCAAGCGGGAACTGGGCGTCGATAGCCTGCCTGCGCTCACGCTGTTGGCCGATGACAGCGCCGGCGGCAACCGCAGCGCCGAATTCCTGCAGACCCTGTTCAAACAAACCCTGGGGCTGGAGATCAAAGTGGATGTGCAGATCTTTAAACAGCGCATTGCCAAGATGACCAGTGGCGACTTCGATTTGGTGATGGCCGGTTGGGGGCCAGACTATAACGACCTGCTCACCTATGCCGACCTGTTTATGTCGGTTAACCTCAACAATCGCGGCCGTTACAGCAGTCAGGTTTACGATCACTGGGTGGAGGTTGCGCAAAATACTGTGGATGTAAAATCCCGGATGCGGGCCTTTGGTCAGCTGCAGCAAATCCTGTTTGATGACGTGGTGATTCTGCCCATGTACGAGCGCGGAAAAGTTTACGTCCAGCACCCCAACTTGAGAGGGGTGATCCGCCGCGCGGTGGGCGGCGATCCCAATTTTAATTACGCGGTGATCGAGCCGTGAGGGGAGTGGGGCACTCAGCATGAAAACCTATATCCTCAAGCGCTTGCTGTCCGGTTTGATCACTATCTGGTTTATTGCCACGGCGACCTTTGTCGGTATGCATATGGTGCCTGGCGATCCCCTGGCAAATCCCAAAGCCACCAGCCCCGAGATACAGAAAAACCTGGAGGCCCGCTACGGCTTGGACAAGCCCCTGGTCACCCAGTATGTGATCTATCTCGGCAATATGTTGCGCGGCGATTTCGGTATCTCATTTACCCAGAAAAACCGCCGTGTAAACGATATTATTCGCGAGCATTTTCCGGTGTCGGCTACCCTGGGGGTGCTGGCGTTGCTGATTGCTGCCGGCGGCGGCGTGATTTGGGGTGCAGTGACCGCCGTTTATCGCGACCGCTGGCCCGATGCGGTGATTATGTTGCTGGTGGTCGTCGCAGTGTCGGTGCCCAGTTTTGTGTTTGCCATGCTGGGGCAGCTGGCGATTTTAAAGCTCAATGAACTGATGGGTTTCTCCCTGCTGCCGGTGGCGGGTTGGGGCAGCCTCAGCCATATGTGGGTACCGGCACTGGTGTTGGGTTTGGGCACCATGGCTTACCTGACCCGTCTGATGCGTTCCTCTATGCTGGAGGTGACCAACGCTGACTATATTCGCACTGCCCGCGCCAAAGGCCTGCCCGGTTTGCGGATTTTTTTCAAACACCAACTGCGCAATGCCATTTTACCGGTAGTGACAGTGCTGGGGCCGGCCATTGCCGCCATTACCACCGGCGGTTTTGTGGTGGAGCTGGTGTTCGCCATTCCTGGCCTGGGGCGCTATTTTGTGCAGGCGGTACAGCAACTGGACTACACCGTGATTATGGGCACCACGGTGTTTTACGGCGCGTTTTTGGTATTGATGGTGTTGGCGGTGGATATCCTGTACGGTTTTGTTGATCCGCGCATTCGCGTTGGCAAGCGGGGGGGCTGAGGTGAATCTGTTTCGACCCACTCCCGAAGACTTGTTGCCGCTGGCCAAAACGGCTGCGGCCGAGGTGGTGGTCAGGCCCTCCCTCTCCTATTGGCAAAATGCCTGGCGGCGCCTAAAGCGCAATCGCCGCGCCGTGGTATCCCTCTATACGGTCTTACTGTTGCTACTGTTTTCCTACGCAGCTCCGCTGTTGTTTGCACTGGACAGCAGCAGCCAGGACTTGACACAGTTGTCACAGGCGCCGAGTCTGGAGCGGCGCTCGCGAGTCGTAGACCCGATGCCCTGGGTGGGGCGGTTTGCGGCCCATTCCCCTGCTGAGCGTTTAGCGGTGGTGGAGAATCTGCAGGTGGTGGGTGAGCCCCACACAGAGTTTGTGCGTCTGATCTGGTCGCCGGTGGCCGGCGCCAGTTACTACAGGGTATGGCGCCATATCCTTCAGCCATCGGGCGCCACGGATCTGGGGCTGCCCCTGGGAGATACCGAGTCTGTGGACCAGGTGTCGTTTGAGGACCTGCTCAAACTGGAAACCGTGACCTATTACTATTCCGTCGAAGCTGTCGGTCCCGATGGTCAAGTCTCGCCCTACAGCACCGTCAAAGTCCACCCCCGCCACGGCATCAGCGTAGAGGACGCCATCAGCCGGGGTTTGATAAAAGCGGAGCAGCGCGAGCGGGCTATTGGCACCGAGGTGACTTTAAAGCCCCATCTCCTGGGCACCGATTATCTGGGGCGCGACATGCTGGCTCGCTTGGTGCGGGGTGGACAAACCTCGCTGTTTATCGGTGTTGTGGCACCGTTGCTGTTTGTGAGCCTGGGTGTTGTTTACGGTGGCTTGGCCGGTTATTTGGGAGGACGCATCGACGAAGTGATGATGCGTTTTGCCGATTTTGTGATCGCATTGCCATTTTTGCTGTTTATGATTTTGTTTCGGGTGGCGATGGGCATTGGGCCGGGGGAGAGCGGGATCGTGCCGATGTTGTTGGCACTGGTATTACTCGGTTGGCCATCGGCGGCGCGGTTGGTGCGCGGCCAGGTGTTGCAGTTGCGTGAACAGCCGTTTGTGGAGGCCGCCCGGTTGATGGGGGCCGGTTCCACCTACCTGATCTTCCGGCATATGTTGCCCAATGTGATGGGCGTGGTGCTGGTGTCGCTGACCTTTGCCATTCCCTCGGCCATTTTTACCGAGGCTTTCTTGTCATTTATCGGTATGGGGGTGGCTCCTCCCACCCCCAGTTGGGGCTCCATGTGTAACGACGGCGTCAAGTCGTTTATGAGTCATCCCCACGAGTTGTTGTTCCCGGCTTTGATGATCAGCATCACGGTGTTGGCATTTAACCTGCTGGGCGATGGTTTGCGTGACGCCCTGGACGCCAAAATTGATAAGTAACTGGAGAGGTTAGTGGCTGAAACCGTTTTGAATGTATCGGACTTGCAGGTTCAGTTTACCACTCACGGTGGGATCGTGAGTGCTGTGCGAGGCGTATCGTTTGCGGTTTATCGCGGTGAAACCCTGGCCATCGTGGGCGAGTCCGGCTGTGGCAAATCGGTGACGGTAATGAGCCTTCTGGGGCTGATTCCCACCCCGCCGGGGAGAATTGTCGCCGGTGCCGCCCAGTTAAACGGGCAAGAGATTTTAGGCCTGAGTCAGCGGGCGTTAAACCGCATTCGCGGTGCCGAGGTGGGCATGATTTTTCAGGATCCGATGAGTGCCCTTAACCCCACCATGAAAGTGGGTGAGCAGATTGCCGAGACTCTCAAGGTGCACCGCGGGCTGGGGCACAGTGAGGCCCTGCGGCAAGCGGTGCAACTGCTGGAGCGCACCAAAATTCCTGAAGCCCGTAAACGCGCCCGCCAATATCCGTTTGAATTTTCCGGTGGCATGTTGCAGCGGGCTGTGATCGCCATGAGTCTGGCCTGTAGCCCCAGCCTGCTGATTGCCGATGAACCCACCACCGCCCTGGACGTCACCATTCAGAACCAGGTGCTGGAACTGATGCGCGACATCCAGCGCGAAGAGGGTATGGCGATCATTCTGATTACCCACGACCTGGGAGTAGTGGCCCGCATGGCGGATCGGGTGGTGGTGATGTATGCCGGTCAGGTGGTGGAAAGCGGCAGTGTGGACGACGTGTTTTACCGCAATGCTCACCCCTATACTGAAGGGTTGCGCAATGCCATGCCTTCTACCACCATGCACGCTGATCAGCCGCTGGCGGCCATTGCCGGCAGTCCGCCGGATCTGTTTGCGCCGCCCACCGGTTGTGCCTATTGCCCGCGTTGCCCCTATGCATTGCAACTGTGCCAGCGCCAGGACAGCGACTTGATTGCTGTGGGTGACCAGCACCTGTCCCGCTGTTGGCTGCAGCACCCGGAGGTTAAACAACACCGTGCTTGTTGATATCCACAATTTACAAAAGCGCTTTCACCTGGGGCACGGGCAAACCCTGCATGCGGTGGATGGCGTAAGCCTTGAGATTGAGGCCAACAGCATTGTCGGCCTGGTGGGGGAGAGCGGTTCGGGCAAGTCGACCTTTGGCAAGGCGCTGGTGGGGCTGTTGGATAAATCGGGTGGCGATGTCTATTTTGACGGGCAGCGTTTACCGGACCAGTACCGGGCCGCGGACTTTCGTCGCTTTGGCCGGCATATGCAGATGATTTTTCAGGATCCCTACGCGTCGCTGAATCCGCGCATGACCGTGGAGGAGATCCTGACGGAACCGCTGGTACTTTACCGAGATAATAAGAACAGCCGCTCACAGCGACGGGATCTGGCTGCGGAGTGGCTGCAGCGAGTCAACCTGCACCCGTCTCACCTGGGGCGTTATCCCCATGAATTTTCCGGCGGTCAGCGCCAGCGCATTGGCATTGCCCGGGCACTGATTTCCGAACCCCGGTTTGTGGTGTGCGACGAACCCATTTCGGCACTGGATGTCTCGGTACAGGCGCAGGTGATCAATCTGCTGGGTGAGCTGCAGGCCAGCATGGGGTTGACGCTGCTGTTTATCGCCCACGACCTGTCCATGGTACGTTATATATCCGACCAAATGGTAGTGATGTACCTGGGGGCGGTGGTGGAGCAGGGGCCGTCCGACCAGGTGTTCTTTGAACCCAAACACCCTTATACCCAGGCGTTGACCGCTTCCAACCCTGAGGCAGACCCGCAACGGGAAAAGGCCCGCCAACACCAGTTGATCCAGGGAGAGATGCCGTCGCCGGTTAACTTGCCCGCCGGCTGTCGTTTTGCCGGCCGCTGCGAACACGCCAGCGAACGCTGTCGACAACAGCGGCCGCCGCTCAAAAAACTGCCGGGCGCGGAACAGCGGCTGGTGGCCTGTCATTTGTACGATTAAGACTTCATTATCAATCTCGGCTTTGTCGCTTGTCGGCATGATTGACAAAACCGCTGCAACTCAGCGGCTTGCCGATGACCAACCTTCTGTTTTTATTCACCTTTTGATTTCTGGTGCAATAATTGCCTGACAAGCATTTGGCTGCGGCAACTCACCGGGAGAACGACTAGACACAAAACGCTCGACACCCTGCAGAGAGAGCCATCCGTATTCATGCAGTAACGGAGGTTTGACGAATGGCAGCAAAACTGCAAATGCGCCACTTGTTGGCCCATATCAGACGCCACCTGCCGACGGCAAAAACAGAATTTCTGGAGATGTCGGCGGAGATTCAGATCCAGATTGAGTCTGGCCGTGTCTGGGTGGCACCGCTGGAGGAACTGCGAAATGTGTTGGTACTTGACCAGTTGATTGAAGAAATTTTAACAGTAATGGCGGGGAGCGATCATGCGGCCTGACCGTAGGATGCAACAGGATACCGACGAACGTTTTGAATTACTGTGCCTGGTGCTGGAGCGGGGCATCGCCCTGCACACAGGCAGTAGCCATCGGTTGATGCTTAATTATCGGATCTCGGACACCTTTCGCTGCCGGCGTTTTCCTCGGGTGCAGCCGCTGGGAGACAGCAGCTACCGCATTCCCGAAAGTTGGCTGCGCCCCAGCGAGCTGGTGTTGTATTTTGATCGCTCAGACAGGCACGCTATTCCGCGACTGGGCCATATCAATGCTGTCTCAGGCAGGTTTGAGCCCATCGACTATGTGCTGGTGCAGGCGGTGAATGAAAGCGACAACTTGTTGCCGCTACCCGTGGTTAAACTGGTGTCACTGACAGGGTTACACTGTGAAAGTGATCGGGTCTGCCTGCCGTTACACGAACTGGATTTTGCGCGATTGCAGGCGGCAGATGCGTTTTTATCGGACCATATTCGCACTGCCCTGGCAGAGAAAATGCAGCGGCTGGTCAATCTGTCCCGTCCCTGGATAAAAGCCGCTATCTCTGAACAGGCGGCGCGCGCCTGTTTGAGCAGCCAGGGTTTTTCCCTGCGGGGTATGCTGCGCTTGCCGGAACGGTACCCCTTGCCCTTTCCGTCCCGGCGTTACGGTTAGTATTACCGCCGTCCATTATTGATAAATTTTACTATTTTTTAGACGGGGTTTTGATTACCCTATGCGCCCTTGAAAGTTAGGGGATGGCGCAGGCATTTGACAGACGTCCAGTTGGCGTCTAAATAAACATTGTGTCGCGAGGTTTTGTCTGCTCTCCTGTTGGGACGTTTGAATCGATTTGAGGCAAGGCATGAAGTTTACTGAGGATGCGCAGCTTTCCGCTCAGTATTTACGCAAGGCAATCCCCCTCATGGTGGAGCGCCGTATCCCGCTCACCCCCTACAATTACGCACTTTGGTATACCCACGTCAAAAACCAGAACTCCGAACTGAGCGAAAAGCTGCTGGAGGCTTTTCCCAAAAAGGGGGACTACAGTGGCGAAAAAAGCGAAAGCCTGTTCTATGACTTTTTTGTCAAAAAGTATCTGTCGCAGAATCCGGCGGCACAAAACGCACTGGTTGGTTTACTGTCGCACCTCTTTGGTGCGGTAAATAAAATTGAACACGGCACCCGTGAATACAGCGAAAACTTGCAGTTGGCGGCCTCCACCCTGGACGCCGCCAACAGTCAGGATGAGATACAGCAGGTGCTGGCCAAGGTGCTGGAAGATACAGCCGCGGTGGCATCCGCCAGCCGCACCTTCCAGTCGGAGCTGGATCAGGCTCGGGCTGAAATCGAAATCCTGCGCGAAGAGTTGAAGTCTACTCAGCAGCAGGCGTTAATCGACGAGTTAACCCAAATTGCCAACCGTCGCTCTTTCGACCAGGCCATGCGCAAGTCCCTGGATGGCAAAGCACAAGCTACTTGCCTGATTTTGCTGGACTTGGACCACTTTAAAAAATGCAATGACACCTACGGTCATGTGATGGGGGACAAGGTACTGGAGCGGATGGGGCAGATTTTGGCCGCTTTCGAGCAGGGCGGAGTGATGCCGGCACGCTACGGCGGTGAAGAGTTTGCCATCGTGTTTGAGGGTCCCCAATCGCGAGCGCTGGAGCTGGCGGAAATGATTCGCCAAAAGGTTGCCGCTGTTCGCATTACCCAAAAAGACTCAGGTAAGGTGATCGATGCGATTACCGTGTCCATAGGGATTGCCGAAGCGCTTGAGGACGAATCGCCCAAATCGCTAAAAATCCGGGCGGACGAAGCGCTGTATACGGCTAAGGCCAACGGCCGGGACCAGGTGGTCTGCGCCTAGATGGGATAAAGCACTAACCCGACGTCGAGGTGGCGAATCATGTCTGAGAATGAATTTGAACGGGAATACTCTGATCAGGGCTTCTGGGAAAAGGTAAAAAAGTTCGCCCGCATTGCCGGAGAGAGTGTGCTGGAGCCCGCACTCAAACTCTATTTTGCCGCCCAGGATCCGGACACCCCCGCCTGGGCCAGAACCACCATTTATGGTGCGTTGGGTTACTTTATCGTGCCAACGGATGCCATCCCCGATATCACACCGCTGGTGGGCTATTCCGATGACTTGGGCGTGTTGGTGGCAGCCGTGGCCACGGTGGTAGTGTATATCAAGGAAAAGCATAAGGAACAAGCCAGGCAGACCTTGAGCCAGTGGTTTGGTTGAAACCGACTGCGGTGGAGCCGGCAGACCATCCCCTATTGGAGAGCAGCTCTGGTTGGAAGATTATGGCAATATAATCCAAAAGTTATTAGAGCTGGAGTAGGCGATAGCTAATCGATATAAAGTGAAGCAGCGAAACGTCTAAACTTGGTCATGGAGTGATGCGATAGGTTCGTCCTAAAAATAAAGGGATTGTCATATGGATATGCTAAAACTCAAGCTTCGGCATAAGCTGCTGCTGGTTGCTCTTCCGTTAATCCTGGTTCTGGTTTACGCCGCCATGTTCAGTCTGGAGCGGAGACAGGGCCTGACCGGCGCCCGCGATGTTTCCCAACTGGCGCGTACCACCGAACTGCTCAGTATCGTGCACCGGCTGCAAAACTGACTGCCCTTAAAGTGTGGGCCACAGCGGTATGAACGACAGCCTGAATGCATTCCGCTGTCGCCAGCAGGTCAAACACCTGTCCGCATTGATTCCGGCGTCCATCGGTGCATGACGGTGTGTTTGGCGAGATGGTGGTTGTCTCCTGCCGCAATGTGATGATCTCTTTCAATCACTCACTTAAACAGCGTTGTATGGAACTTTTTCAGCAGCGCAACAGATTGCTGGCGCTGGGCAAACTCCGATACAATTATTGCTATGACAGATCCAGAAGTTTTTATTAATCGAAGAAGTGGACGCGACAGACGTGTGGAATATAATCCCTGCTGGGATATAGAGCAGGATTTGTTTCATCACATGCGCCGCAGTTCGATGGAGCGCCGCTCCCTCGGTCGCACATTGGAAGACGACTATTACGCTTTTCTGAATTCCCGTGAGAAGTTTGCTCTGGAGCTGGACTTTTCGATGGATATGGTCCCCGAGAGCGACGACCGATTCAGGCGATAGAGAAATTGCTCTATTGTTAGGCCACTTTGCACTAAAAGACGTATAGCGCTACCGGCGTAATTGCTCTTGTGGATGTAACCTGCGAATGACTCACTGAGCCCTGTGTTTGGACAAGGCTCAGTGAAAGTCCCGCGACCTGGTCGACAGGCCAGGCAGCGCGTGGCTGTAATCGATAATCTCCCCAGCGATGACATGAATGACATTGTCCTTGCTCTCCATAATTCCCTTGATCAGCAGCAGCTTGCCTTTGATCACTGCGCGGCGAAAGCGCTGTTGCAGGTCTTGCCACACCACCACATTGGTGTTGCCGGTTTCATCTTCCAGGGTCATAAACAGCACCCCCGAGGCGGTGCCCGGGCGCTGGCGCCCGGTGACGAGACCGACGATACGCACAAAGCGGCCGCTGTTGAGGTAAAACAGTTCGTTGGCGCAGCGGCAGCGGTTAAAGGGGGATTGTTCGCGCAGTAACGCCATGGGGTGGCGGTTGAGGGTCAAGCCGGTGCTGGCGTAGTCCATCACCAGGTTGTCGGTTTCGGTGGGTCTCGGCAGGTTAATGTCCGTCTGGGCTGGTGCCGGCTCAGCGATTCGAGCGGCGCCGGCAAACAGCGGGGCCGGTATCTCCACTGCCTGGGCTTGCCAGTGGGCGCGGTGACGATCGCCGGCGATGGGGGCCAGGGCGTTGCTGTTGGCCAGGGCTTCCATATCCTTGCGGTTGAGGCCGGCGCGCAGGGCCAGTTGCTGCAGGCTGTCAAAGGCTCCCGCCTGCCGGGCCCGCAACAGGCGCTCGGCACCCTCGCGGCTCAGCCCCTTGACCAGGCGAAAACCCAGGCGCAGGGCCGGTTGCTTTTCCAGCATGGGGTTGCCGGTCGAAGTTGGGTCCGGCGCCCCGTGCTCCAGGGTGTGATCCCAGTCGCTGTAGCGGATATCCACCGGTCGCACTTCAAGGCGGTGGCGACGGGCATCCTGCACCAGTTGCGATGGCGAGTAAAAACCCATGGGCAGGCTGTTGAGCAGACCGCAGTAAAAGGCGGCGGGGTAGTGACACTTGAGCCAGGCGGACACATACACCAGCAGGGCAAAACTGGCGGCGTGGGATTCGGGGAAGCCGTATTCCCCAAAGCCCTGCATCTGTTTGAACACCCGCTCGGCAAAGTCCAGATCGTGACCTCGCTCGAGCATGCCGTTAATCACCTTGTCCTTAAAGGCCTGCAGATTGCCGTTGCGGCCCCAGCTGGCCATGGCGCGGCGCAACTGGTCGGCTTCGCCGCCGGAAAAACCGGCGGCCACCATGGCCAGCTTGATCACCTGTTCCTGAAAAATGGGCACACCCAGCGTGCGCTCCAGCACCGCTTTGATGGCGTCGTTGGGGTAGGTGATTGGCTCCTCGCCGTTGCGCCGCTTCAGGTACGGGTGCACCATATCGCCTTGAATCGGGCCGGGGCGCACAATCGCCACCTCGATCACCAGATCGTAAAAGGTCTTGGGACGCAGTCGCGGCAGCATGGCCATTTGTGCCCGTGATTCCACCTGAAACACACCGACACTGTCGCCGCGGCTGAGCATCTGGTAGGTGCGCGGGTCTTCGCCGGGAATATCGGCCATGGTGATGGGATGGGCGTGGTCGTTGTAAGCGGCGCTGTTGATCAGCGCCAGGGTTTTGCGAATGGCACTCAACATGCCCAGCGCCAGCACATCCACCTTGAGCAGCCCCAGGGCTTCGATATCCTCTTTGTCCCACTGGATAATGGTGCGCTCAACCATGGCCGCATTTTCAATCGGCACCAGGGTGCTGGTGGGGCTGCGGGTAATAATAAAACCGCCTACGTGCTGGGACAGGTGGCGGGGAAAGCCCAATATCTCCCCCACCCGCTGCAAAAACTGCTGTGCCACCGCGCTGTCCGGATCGAGATGGGCTTCCCGCAGCCGCGCCTGCAGCTGTGCGGGTTTGTCCCACCAGGTCAGGTTTTTGGCCAGACGTTCGATCAGCAACCCGTCCAGTCCCAGGGCTTTGCCCACATCGCGAATGGCGCTGCGCGGGCGGTAGGTGATGACGGTGGCGGCGAGGGCGGCGCGTTCGCGGCTGTATTTTTGGTAGATATACTGAATGATCTCCTCGCGGCGCTCGTGTTCGAAATCGACGTCGATATCCGGCGGCTCGTTGCGCTCTTTGGAAATAAAACGCTCGAACAGCAGATCGCTTTGGGCCGGGTCTACCTCGGTGATAAACAGGCAGTAGCAGACGGCGGAGTTGGCGGCTGAGCCGCGCCCCTGGCAGAGGATGTTATGTCGGCGGGCAAAGCGCACAATATCTTCCACCGTTAAAAAGTAATACTCGTATTCCAGTTCGGCGATCAGGTTGAGTTCTTTTTCCAGTTGGGCCTCTACCTTGGGGGTGATACCCTGGGGCCAGCGCTGTTGGGCGCCGGCATAGGTCAGTTGGCGCAAATATTCGCTGGGGGTTTGGCCGTCCGGTACCAGCTCGCGGGGGTATTCGTAGCGCAGCTCGTCGAGAGAGAAGTCGCACAACTGGGCGATGTGCAGGCTTTCGTCCAGCAGAGCCTGGGGGTAGAGCTGCTGCAGCTGTGTCAGCGGCCGCAGGTGGCGCTCGGCATTGGCCTGGCGCTGTGAGCCCAGGGCCTGCACCGGGGTGTTGAGGCGGATGGCGGTGACAATATCCTGCAGCGGCTTGCGCGAGGCGCAGTGCATATGCACATCGTTGCAGGCCACCATGCTGATATCCAGCGCTTTGGCCAACTGGTGGCAGTGCTGGTAGTAGCGCTGGTCGTCGCCGTCCTGCAGCAGTTCCACCCCCAGCCAGAGGCGGTTTTTAAAAAAACGTTTGAGCTGTTGTCCCTGTTGATGTAACAGATGTTGTTGCTGGTCGCCGGTAGCGCGCGGCAGCCAAATCGCCAGGCACTGCTGGGTGCCAAACTGCAGCTCGCTGAAAAACAACTGGTATTCCCCTTTGGGACTGCGTCGCCGGGCGCGGGTGATCAGCGCGGAAATCTCGGTGTAACCCACCCGGCTGGGGGCCAGCAGCAACAGTTTGAGCGGTATTGCCTGAGCGTGAGTGAGGTTGTCTGTCAGCAGAAACTCACTGCCGATAATTAACTGGATATCGAGTGCTTTGGCAGCGACGTGGGCTTTGACGATGCCGGCATAGGAGCACTCGTCGGTCAGGGCCAGGGCCTGATAACCCTGCTCGGCGGCACGTTGCACCAGTTCCTCCGGGCGCGAGGCGCCGCGCAGGAAGGTAAAGTTGCTCAGGCAGTGAAGTTCGGCGTACATCGTTAATCCCGATGATCTTTAATCCCGGCGTGCTCAGGCAAAAACCCCGTGCACAAACCAGTGTTTGCTGTTGTGGTCAAAGTAGACCCAGTAGTGGGCGCCGTTGTGGTGGCGGGCAATAAAATAGTCCCGCTGCTGGCGCTGTTGCCACCAGTGGCTGTCGATACGCTGGGGGCCGTCGATCAGTTCCAGCGGGCCTTGGAAATAGAGTTTTTTTTTACGTCGCCGCAGAGGTTGAGGTGGTTCGTAGAGCCAGAGCGGGCGGGGTGGCGTGTTGGTCTCCGCTGCCGGTGACTCCGTTGCAAAGGGCACAGCCCGTGATAAAACGGCGCGCTTGACGGTGGTGGTTAATCCTGTGTCTGGCGCGGTTTTTTGTTGTTGCAGCTCCGGCAGATTTTCATCTTGGGGGTGCAGGCAGAAAATGGCGTCCGACCCCAGGCGGCTGCGCAGTTTGTCCAGCAAAAACCAGGGGTCCTGGTTGTCCGGGCCCGATAACTCACGGAACAGGTTGCGGTTGTCGACGCTGGCGGTCTGTAGTTGGTCTGCCCGCAGTTGCACGGTTTCCACTGCCGAGGCCAGGGTGAGCTGTTCCATTTTTAACAGGGTCAGGGTAAGAAAGTTTGCCGGGTTGTTCTGCCCGCGGGACAGTTCGATGGGCAGCAAACTGGCCTGTTTGTCGAAGTGGAAAAAGCGCCAGCGAAAGCTGCGGCAGTGCAGTTGCCGCTGCTGTAAAAACTGCTGAAATTCCTGCAGTAGTTGCCTCACCGGTTGCTCCAGCATGGCCACCGTGGACAGGCCGCTGAGAAAGTGCAATTCGCTCTCAAAGTGCGCGCGGGGGCTGATGGTGGGGCGCAGGTCCGCTGCCTCGCCAGTTAGCCTGGTCAGTGTGGTAATAAATTGGGAACCAAAGCGCTGCCCCAGTTCGCCCGGGGGTAGTGCCAACAGCTGGCCGATAGTGGTTAGCCCCAATTGGTGCAACTGGTGTTGCACTTTTTCCTGGCGCTTGGCCTTTCCATCCAGGATCAATTGCGTTAGCGGTGTTTGTTGTAACTGTTGTAAGAAATGTTCAGTGTTGACAGTGGAGAGATCGACCTGGCAGATGTCCAGGGGAGCGCTATCCCGGCTGAACACCTCCGCTGCCAGCGGCGTGTGAGCCAGGGCCGGCTGGTAGTGAAAGCCCATTTGACGCAGCCCTTTGTCGATCTGTCGCAGCAGGGGCTGCAAACCGTGGAACAGACGCAAGCTGCCGGCAATTTCCAGCAGCAGGGCGCCGGGCGGCAACAGGCTGACAGCGGGTGTAAATTGATAGCTCCAATCCGCCAAAAACTGCAGCGCATTGCTTTCCCGTTCGGCCTGGTGTTCCGTCACGTTCAGGTCCGGTACCAGGGCGTAGGCACTGGTGAGCGTCATGCCGGGGCTGATACCCGCCGCTGCGGCCAACGAGTTGGCCAATACCACTCGCTGCTTGTCGATCAGGGCAATCGCCTGTGCCGAATCCGTTTGGTGCTGGCTTGCGCGCTGCACAATGTCCAGTGGCAACTGGGGAAAACGCAGGCATAGCCACAGGGGACTGGCGTTCACGGCAAGCTCCCATCAGGAACGGGCGGCGAGGGCCGTCACCGGGGTAGTGGGGGTGGCCAGCGGCGCGCGGCGTTTAACGGAAGGCTGTGGTCCCAGGTGTACCGGCAGTTGCTCGGCTGGCAACCGCTGCCGCTGTTGCAGGCTGGCGGGGAGGGGCAGGCGCAGGGTCTGCCCGCTCCAGCCGCCGCGCTGTTTAAGTACCTGTAGTTGCAGATCGCCGTTACTGGTGCTCTCGAAATGCATGCGCAGGGCCGAGGGAGAGGCCTGCAGGCGCTCTTCCCGGGGGCGAAATAGCACATGCCAGCAGTTACCTTCATGAGCCGCCTGTTGCAGTCGCCGCAGGTCGCGGTCGCTGATAGCCTGGCGGGTGCCCCAGGTAATCACAGCGCCGCAGGAGCCAGAGCGCAAGGCCTGGTCGGCACTCCAGAGCAGTTCGCGACCGTTGCGCGGGCACACCACCAGCAGCCGCTGGGGGTCTATGCCTGCGGCGGCGAAGGCAGGGGCGTAGGGCAAAAACGGCGGCCCCAGAAACAGCACCCAGGGGCGCTGCTGCTGTTGTCGCAGGGCGGGCAGCAACAGGCGCAATTCGCCGACCCCTGCGCTCGGGCCCAGCAGCTCAGTGGTGGCGCCCAGGGGCCAGCCGCGGTCGTGCAGTTTGTTATCAAGCATTTCGTAACCCGTTGATATTACAGACTTTATTTGGCGGCCTTGGCGAGCCTGCCAAATGTTCGGGTGGCTGAGCAGTTGTTCCAGGGATTTGTTCATAACCTAATTATGCTGTATAAATATACAGTATTCAAGTGGTGGCAGAACGCTGTCTCTTGCGCCTCGGAAAAGCCGTTAAAATAGAAGCACTTACGCAATAAACCGCGAGCGACCAGCAGTAGAGATATGGCCGACCCCGTTGAACTGCCACCGGATTATTATCTGACCAACTTCCGCACGTTGGTGGAATTTGTGATGGCGCATTACCAGCCGCTGCTCTCGGACGAGGAACGACAGTTTTACACTGCTTTCCGGGAGGTGGAGCTCAACAGCCAGAGTCTGTATGTGCGATTGTTGTCGCGCAAGGGCGTGCCGTCATCCGCGGGCGCCCTGTTTCGCCAGAACAAGTTGGTTTACGCCGAAATTGATGATCTGCGCGGGGCGGCGGACCAGTTAATCGAGGCCGGCTTGTTGTTGCGTAATCCGGAGTTGCTGCTGGGGGAATACCTGCCGTTGTTTACCAAGGCGGAATTGTTGACCTGTAGCCCGAAACCTCTGCCCAAGACACTGAAACGCGAGGCTCTGGAGCTGGCCCTGTTGGAGCAAAGCGCGCTGCAGAAGATGACGGCGCGCGATCTGCTGGCGGCTGAAACCCTGTTGGCAGTACAGGCGGCACAACACTTTGAGACCTTCAAACTGTGTTTTTTTGGCAACTTGCGCCAGAGCCTTACCGACTATGTATTGCGGGACCTGGGGTTGTACCGTTACGAAGATTACCCACTGGATCAACAGCACTTGCCGTTTCAAAGCCGGACGCAGATTGACCAGCACCTGCGTTATTACCATTGCCTGGAACAGCTGGAAAGCACATTGGACGCTGGCGTGGAAGCCATTCTGGCGCTGTCACAGCAGTTGCCCCCCGGCATCGACGGCGATGCCACCCTAAACCGGCGCCTGGATCGCCTGCGCCTGGAGTTGGCCCGGCAGCTGGAACGGTTGGAGGCGCTGGATGCGGCGGAACAGCTGTACCGGCGCTGTTCGCGCCCGCCGGCACGGGAGCGGCGGGCGCGTATCGCTGTCAAACGCGGCGATATCGATACCGGCCTGTCCCTGTGTCGGGAGATCTTGGCCGCGCCCAACAACGAGGAGGAGCGGGTATTCGCAGAAAGCTTTGGTTACCGCACTGCCAAGCGGGAACAGCGTCTGCAGGGCTGGGAACCGCCGCCTCAGTACCAGCCGCCCGTTCAAACCGTGGTGCTGCCCCAAACACCGGAGCGGATGGAACTGCTTGCGGCGGCCTATCTGGAGGATCGTTTGGCGACAGGGCGCGAGAGATGGCGGTGACGGCTTACCGCTGCTTGCGCGACGGCGGCGAGCTGGTGGTGGAGGCACCCACCGGCATTGGTAAAACGGTCAGCAGTTTGTTCCCGGCTATCAAAGCGGTAGGGGAGGATCAGGTGGATCAGCTGGTATATCTGACCGCTAAAAACTCCGGCCGCCAGGTGGTGAGGGAGGCGGTAAAACGAATGCATCGCCAGGGGCTGACACTGTCACTGCTGGAAATACAGGCGCGGGATAAAACCTGTGCCTGTCGCTTGGGGTTGTGCAGCAAAGATGCCGATGGCATCTGCCCGCGCACGCAGGGCTTTTTTGATCGTCTGCCCGACGCGCGGCGGCAACTGTTAGGCCAACCGTTGTTAACACCGCCGGTGGTGGTGCGGGTGGCGGACCGCTTTCAGTTGTGCCCCTTTGAGCTGTCCCTGCAAATGCTGCCCTGGGTCGACCTGGTGCAGCAGCAGGCCGGGGCCAGTGACAGTGAGCGAGCGGCGTTTTTACAGTGCTTTAGCGAGGCCCGCCAATGTCTGGGGTTTGCCATTATGGGGGGCGTCTTTGGTGAAGGGGCGCTTTATCCCGACTACTGGCAGCCGCAAATCTGTACCAGCGGTGAAATGCTGGCGGGAGCGCTCAATCGTTTTTGGATCGAGAGGCAGAAGGTCTAAACGGTTAAAACTGCTGCTTGCCGCTCAGGGTCACCTGGACACTGTCCACATCATCCTCTTTTTCCAGTGGGAAAGCGACATCAATGTGCAATATACGGCTGCTCTCTGCGCGGCTGGAACTGAGACGGAAACCCAGCCCGACATTACTCAGCACACCGGTTGCGCCGCTGTTTTCCTGCCCCGGGAACCAGGCGCGACCGATATCCACAAAGGCGGCAGCCCCCACGTAGAACAGCCGGAACCAGTGGGTCTGGGAGTAGAAGCGTTTCTCCAGGGTCAGCAGTACACGCCGGTCACCGCTTTGGTAACGCAGCGGATAACCGCGCAGGTCTTCTTCGCCGCCCAGTAACAGTTGTTTGTGCGCGGGTAACCCGCGCACATAGTCCAGGCTCAGCGAGGCGTAACTCGCAGTGCGAACACTGTCCACGCGGTAGTAACGCCAGCGGTTGGAGAGTTGAATGTCATCGCTGCGGTTGTTGTCCTGATCCCAAAAACCGCTGGCACCCAGTTGCAGACTCAAGAGCCGGTCGCTATCCGGTTGCCACAAGTTGTTGTAGCTGTAATCAAAGTACACTCGATCCCTGTCGCTGCCCCAGCCGCTGTCGGCCCAGCCCAGTTTATACTGCCAGCGCTTGCCCAGGTTGATATCCTCGGTGCGGTAAATCTGGTTAAAGTTGCGCAAGGTGACAAAGCGATCCTGGATTTTCTCGCGACCAAACCACAGGGTGTTGATTTTACGGTCAGTGGGGAAGGGGGCGGGAGCAGGTTCGCCAGGTTCAGGTTCAAACGTTTCCTGCAGCCAGTTAAAGCCCATCCACCACCGTCGGGTCATGTTTTTGTGCCAGCCTTCGGAGATGCCGCCGCTGACACTGTATTCATCCTCAAAGGTGCGAAACTCGGCAAAGCTGTCACCGCGCAGATAGAGCTTGTCAATGCGCTCAACCTCCTTGGCGCTGACACCCAGCCCCCAGCGGGTGTCCAGGGCGAAGAAGGGGCGCTGCAGTTTTATTCTTTGTTCGCCACCATCGTCGTTGTCGGCATAGCGCAGATCCAGTGATACACGGCTGCCAAACAGATTGCGATCACTGTATTCCAATTCCCAACCATCGCGGTCCACTCCCTCGGAGCGTTCAATGCCAAGGCGTTTGCCCAGTCCAAACAGGTTGCTTTCGCGCACCACAAACGAACTGGTGTTTACACCGCCGGTACGGCTAAAGCTAAAGCCGGGTACCAGGGTCCAGATATCGCGGCTGACCACGATCACGTCGACGTGCTCATCACAGATGCGGAAGGGAAAGACCTGGGCTTCGTACAGGTAGATCTGTTTTCGCAACAACCGGGCGGATTCTTCTAACAGCCTGGGGTTGTAGGGGTCTCCCTCCGCAAACAGCAGCAGTGACCGCAGGGGGTATTCCCGGGTGTTGATATGCAAGCGGTTAGCCATACGGAACAACCAGATGTTTTCCTGCGGGTCATCCAGGTTAAAAATGGGGAAGCGTTTAAACACAATCTGGCCGATGCGGACATCGGCAGTCGGTCGCACGGGCCACTGCTGTGGCAATAACAAGCGGGTCTGTTCGGCAAAGGTAAAGGGCACCTGGTCCGGTTCATATAGGGTGTAGCAGCTTGCGGGGTTGGGGGCTGTACTCGTTGTCACCGCGGGCTTTCCACTCGCCCCGGCAGTGGCGGCGGTTGCCGCCGCCGTATTGGGCGTATAGCTGCCGAGGAAGAGAGAAAAACCGAGTGGCAGCAGCGGATACAGCAGTGTACGCAGAGTATTGGATGGCGGCTGTTGCCGCAGCTGCAGATAACTGTCCCGGTAACGCCAGACCCAGCTGCTACCCGCGTAATAGGCCATCACCAGTAGGGCAAAATTCCACTCGATGATATCGTCGATGGCATCCAGGTCGGGTGCAACAATTTCCAAGACCAGGTGAATAATGCCCAGTCCCCACATGCCGCAACAGATCGTCAATTGGCAGAGGTAGGCGCTGCGTAGCGCGGGTTGTGCGAGTTTGGACAGACGATAGGTCATCAGCAGTTGGGCCAGAAACGTAAGACCAAAATAGAGCACCACGCCGATACGGCGCTGGGTGCGGTAGATATCGCCGATGGAACCCAGTACAACACAGTAGAGAATCAATCCGGCTGAGGCGATCAGACCCAGTATCAAAATCAACCGCCGTTGTCGCTGGGCTTTGTCACCTTGCAGTAACAACCACTGGTAGTTGAGCCACCAGTAAAACCCCATCAATACAGCACCGGGGATCATTAAACCTTTAAAGACAAAATAGGCAGCGCCGTGTCGGCCGGTTCCGCTGATGGAGGTGCACCCCTGCCAGTAGGGCACACACCACTCCACATAACCCTGCCAGGCCGACAGCAGATAACTGAAATGTACTGCCACAAATGGCAGCACTGCAACCAGCAGGGCAATGGACGAGAGCTTGAGTCTGGTCAGCTGGCCTGACGCTGGGTGGCGATCCACGCTTCCAGCTCCTTCGCCGGCAGTGGCCGACTGAGCAAATACCCCTGCATCACATCGCAGCCTTCTCTCATTAACAGATCCCGTTGCGCTTCGGTTTCGATACCTTCGGCAACGGTATCCAGATGAAGGCTGCGGGCCAGGGCGATAATGCCGGAGACAATCGCGAGATCATCTTTGTCCTCCGGCAGGTCGCGGATAAACGAGCGATCCAGTTTGAGCGTGTCTACCGGGAAACGCTTTAAATAACTCAGGGAGGAGTAACCGGTGCCAAAGTCGTCTATGGCCAGGCTGATATTAAGGGCCTTGAGCTGGTGCAGCAGGGTGACACTGTCCTCTGAGCCCTCGGCGATCACGCTTTCGGTTATCTCCAGTTTCAGGTGTTGCGCCGGCAGACCGGTTTTATCGAGGATCCGTGTGAGGCGATCCACAAACGTCTTATCTTTTAGCTGATGATTGGAGACGTTGACGGCCATAAACCGCAGTTCTATACCCTTTTGCAACCAGTGCTGACACTGGCGGCAGCTCTCTTCCAACACCCAGTCACCCAGGGGAATGATCAGACCGGATTCCTCCGCGATGGAAATAAACTCCGAAGGTGGCAAAAAGCCCCGCTGTGGGTGTTGCCAGCGCACCAGGGCTTCTACACCGGCCAGCTCTCCACTTTTCAGGTCGACCTGGGGTTGGTAGTGCAGCTCCAATTGGTTGAATTCCAGCGCCTGGCGCAATTCCCGCTCCAGCTCCACCCGACGTGCCAGCTCGGTTTCCATGCCGTACTCATAGAACTGGTAGTGCTCGCCGCCACCGGTTTTGGCGCGGAACATGGCAGTGTCGGCGTGTTTCATCAGCGTGCGCAGGTCACTGCCGTCTTGGGGAAAAACGGAGATACCAATACTGATGGGAACACGCACCTGTTGTTCTCTAAACGTAAACGGCATAGCCATGTTTTGACAAATCTTGTCGGCTACACGACAGATAATATCCATGGAGGCGGTTTCCTCCAACACTACGGTGAATTCGTCGCCGCCCAGGCGCACCACCATATCGGCGGCGCGGACACAGCTCTGGATACGTTTGGCGATGATCTTCAGCAGCTGGTCACCCACATCGTGGCCCTGGGTATCATTGATCAGTCTAAAACGATCCAGGTTAATAAACAGTAAAGCAAATTGCGTACCGTTTGCCTCGGCCTTTTCCAGTATGGTTTGACCGCGTTTACTCAAGAAAGTGCGGTTGGGCAGGCCGGTTAGCTGGTCGTTATAGGCCAAGTGGTGTACGTGTTTCTCCGCTTCAACGGTTCGCAGCAGGCGCGCTACCCGCTTGCGCAATACCGACAAGTTGATGGGTTTGGAGATAAAGTCGGTGGCCCCAGCTATAAACGCTTGTTCGATAGAGGCCTCGTCCTGTAATGCGGTGATCATTAATATGGGCGGTAGCGGTTCACTGGGCAGCTGGCAGATCCTTTCAGTGGCTTCAAAGCCGTCCATATGTGGCATCATGGCATCCATCAAGACCAGGTCGGGCATGCGGCGCTGACAGCAGTCCAATGCCTGTAGACCGTTCTCGGCTTCCTCCACCCGGAAACTTTCCTGCTCCAGGGCGCCACGCAAGGCCAGTCGGGCACTGCGTTCGTCGTCTACCACCAAAATGGTTTGGCGTTCGGCGGTGGGTAGAGCGGCTGGATTGTCGTTGTTGTTGATCGCTTTCTTTAACAGTGTGGCTAGTTTGCCATAGACCGGCCGTAAAGCCTGTAGCGCGGCTTGCGCCTGCACAAAGTCTTCATCCTTGGCGAGTTTTTCCAACGTCAGGCAGTTGTCGGTTAGCTGTTCCGCCCCCAGGTTGAGGGCGCTGCCTTTGAGGCCGTGGGCGATTTCATGCAGACTTTTGCCGTCGTGTTGCTGAATGGCCTTTTCCAGGTTTTGCAGGTGTTTGGGTGTATCCTCAAGGAAAGCTTCCAGCAACAACGGAAAGGCGCGGCCGGTGGACTTGCGCAGCTTGTCTAGGGTCTTACTGTTCAGCGGGACAACAACGGTGTTAGCGTTGTTGGTGGCATTTTCGGTTGTGGCCGGCCAAGTAGTGGTCGCTACCGGTGTGCTGTCTAATAATGTCGGTGGTATCGATGGGAGGCTGTTTTGCCCTGACCACTGATGTAACTTTTCTTTCACCAGTTGCAGTTGCAGCGGCTTACAGATGTAGTCGTTCATGCCCGCTTCGCGACAACGCTTCTCACTTTCGCTGTCAGCATTGGCTGTCATGGCAACAATCGGCACTTGTTGATAGTGGGAGCTGGTGGTGCGGATTTGTTGTGTGGTCGCGTAGCCGTCGAGCACCGGCATATGGCAATCCATCAAGACCAGGGAAAAGCCGCCATCGGCCAGCATCTGAATGGCTTCGCCACCGTGGTTGGCAATCTCGCAGGGGTAGCCCAAACGCTCGAGCATGGCCTGCGCCACCTGCTGATTGGCGCGGTTGTCTTCCACTACCAAAATGCGCAATGCTGCCGGCACCGGTCGCGCGGCGTCGATAATCTCGTTAAAGCTGGAGATTGACGGCGGTAGGCCGAGAGTGAGCAGCTTTTGTTCTGCTGGAGTGGGCAATTGCGCCGAGTCGTTTTCCGTTTGCTCCGCCTGTTGGCGGCGTTTTAGCAAACTGGTGATTGCGCCTTTGAGGTGTGCCCGCTGCACCGGCTTGTTGAGCGTGGTGGATTGGGAGTGAAGTAACGTATCGTCGTGCTGATCGTGACTGGCCTGCAGCACAATGACATTGGTGGTGCTGGCATCCGCCAGGCCAATAACCTCCTTGGCCAGTTCCAGGCCCGGCATATCCGCCAGCCTGGCATCGGTGATCACCAGGTCGAAGGGTTTGCCCTGGATATTGGCTTCGTGCAACATCGCCAGTGTATCCTGGCTGTGATTGGCATGGCGCAGGAAACACTCCCAGTCAGCAAACATTTGTGACAGGTGTCGGCTGTCTTCGGCATGGCTGCAGGCGATGAGTACCCGCAAGCCGCTGACATCCCCGTTGCAATTATTGTGGCCACTGGACTCGATGACCACCTCCAGGGGAATCACAAACCAAAAGTCGCTGCCCTGGTCGGGGCTGCTGTCAACGCCCAACTGGCCCCCCATCAGGTGAACCAACTGGCTGCAGATAGCCAGTCCCAGGCCCGTGCCGCCGTACTCGCGGGTGGTGGAGCTGTCGGCCTGGGTAAAAGCCTCGAAGATCCGCTGTTGTGCTTCAGGCGCGATGCCGATACCAGTGTCCTGCACTGAAAATCGCAGTTGTACCAGGGATTCCGCTTGCATGTCCGGGTCTTGGGTTTCGATGAGGGGAGACTCCAATTGAACCGAAATGGTGACATTGCCACTAGCGGTAAATTTAATGGCGTTGCCCACCAGGTTAATCAATATCTGGCGGATTCGACCGCAGTCACCTTTGAGTTGTGCAGGCAATCCAGGGCCCATGTCCGTACCCAGAGTCAGGTGTTTGCTCTGGGCCTGGTTGTCCAGCAGCTCGACAATATCGCTGACCAGTTCCCAGACACTGAATTCGGTGGGGTGCAACTTCATTTTGGCGGATTCGAGCTTGGAAAAATCCAGGATGTCGTCGATCAGGGTCAGCAGCGACTTGCCGGAACTCTGGGCGATGTTCAGGTACTCCTCCTGTTTGCTATTGAGCCCCATATCTTGCAGCAGCTCCAACATTCCCATCACGCCGTTCATGGGGGTGCGCAGTTCGTGGCTGACACTGGCGGCAAACTCGCCCTTGGCGTGTGCTGCGTCCAGGGCTGTGTCGCGGGCCAGTTTGAGTTGCTGTTGGCGCGATTCCAGTTCGCTCATCATGGTGTTAAACGCCACTTCCATATGCATAATGTCCCGCGGCCCGTCGAGGGTGGCCCGGACATTCTCTTCGCCCTGTTGGGCGCGCCCCATAATATTGGCCAGATAGCGCAATGGCTTGGTGACACGATTGGTAATGTTTAACAGCAGCATCAGCAGTACCAACGCCAGGCCGCTGGCGATCATCAGGTTGGTCAGCAGGATTTCCCGGCTTAAGGCACTGAGCGTGCTTTTGCTCATGACGACTTCGACGTAACCGACCAGCTCCTGGGGCTGCTCGTCGGTGCTAAAGGGTGAGTCCTGTTCTCCCGCCTGTTGACCGGCGTAAACCGGTGTAGTGAAAAACCAGGCGTTTGGATTCTCGGTCACCAGTGGCTGTTGGAGAAGGGATTGGCTGGCGCGATTGTGGTTGTCGAAGGCGACGCTGGCTTCGGCAAACAGCTGGCGGTGATCGTTGGTATAGATAGCCACGCCGATAATGTCGGGGAATGCCAGGGTGGCATTAGCGGCGTCTTTGGCATTGTCCTGACTTTGGTACAGCAGCGCCAGGGTGCTTTGGCTGGCCAGGGCATCGGTGATCTGGATGCCTTGTTGTTTGAGCTGATCGTAGATGTTACGGCTGGCAATGGATGACAGCAGCAGGGAGGAGGTCAGTGCCAGGCAGATAATGCCCAGACTAAAAGTCAGGGCCAGTTGTTGACGGAAACCCAAGCGCGAAAACGAGATTCTCTTTAATGCGTCCATTGAACCGTACCACGTTGTCAGTATTAGAGCGGCGGGTACACAAAGTGAAAGTCCCGCAACTCGGAAGGGCTGAAATGCAGCCCGAGGTGATCAGCGGTGCGCAGATTCACCGCGATCAACAAGTTTTCCACTGGCGCCATGCCCAAGGGGGGCCGGGGTTTTTTTTGCAGCTGTTGCAGCATCCGGGCCAGACGAATGCCCATGGCGCGGTTGTCAGGGTAGAGAGAAAACAACACGCCGCGTTTGACGTCGGCAAAATTGCTGGAAAAAACCACCAGCTTATCCGCCCAGGCGGCTTCCAGTAGCAGGTTGAGCAGTGCGCTGTCGAGTTTCTTGCCCACCTGTGGCAGCCAGATAGCTTCGGTGCTGGGTTCTATATTGTTCAGTAACTGTCGATAGTGGCGGGCGGCATGGCTCATGCCGAGGGCATTTAACTGGTTGAGAGTCAACCCCTGGTCGGCGGCGGCCTGGTGGGCTTTTTCCATTAACCAGGGGCCCTGGTAAGCGGGGTTTACCACATGTACTGTATGGATTGAGGGGCGTAGTTGTCGCAGGCGTTGAAACAGTTGGTGCGGGGATGGTGACAGGGAAACACCGCTCAGGTGCTCGTCGCCGTGGTCGAGCAGTACTGCGCCCAGTACCCGGGGGAGGTGAGGCGGTAGGGATGGCAGGATTTTTAAGCTGCGGGAGCCGAGGGCGACCACCGCGCCGATATTGTTGACATCAAGCCACTGCTGCAGATCTTCTACCCGGAGTTTAAGGGGTAGGGTGTAATGCCGGGTGCTGCCCTGGAATTGCAGATCAATACCTGCGGTAATATTTTGGAAGATCTGGTTGTAGGGTTCGCGCACCTGCGGGTAGAGCACTGCGATCGCCTGGTGTTTCTGTGCCTCGACACGGCTACTTGTATCGCCCAGACTGTCGTTACTCATGAACATCAACAAGACAATGAGATACACCAGGCCTAGGCTCTCTCGGATATTGCCGCAATACACCGCATGGTGATGGTTCATGAATATAATGCCAGCCCCTGGTTGCTGTAACCGCCATCGGCATCGATAATGGCGCCGGTGATAAAACCGGCATCCTCAGAGGTCAGAAAGCTTGCCGCCTGGGCGATATCCTTCACATCGCCGGTCCCGCCGAGGGGCTGGTATTGGTCGTAAAAGTCATAACTGGCTGCCACGCTCTCTGCATCCATGCCCATGTCGCTAAAGGCCTGGGTGCGCACAAAACCCGGATTGATGGCATTGACTCTGACACCAGCGCTGGCCCACTCGGCAGCCAGAATTTGGGTGGTAGCCAAGAGGCCGCGTTTGACCAGGCTGTAAAGTGGCAAACCCAGCAGGTGGCGGCGTGTGACCGCTGAACCAATATTGAGAATATTGCCCCTCTGGGCCTTTAGATGGGGAAAGGCCTTTTGACACAACAGATAGGTGTGTGTGAGATTGCCGGTAATGGTTGTACTGACCTGTTCATCGCCGTAGTCGCTGGAGGGGAACAGGCAGCGTTGGCTGATGGCGTTGTTGACCAGGATGTCCAGGCGGCCGTAGTGGGCGATAGCTGCCCGAATCAACGTGTCCAGCTGGCTGACGTCCTCCAAATCGAAACCCAGCCCGAGTGCATTTTGGCCTGCGCTGTTCAGAGTCGCTGCGACTTCTTCGGCGTGGCTTTGCTGTCGGCTGGTGATGACCACACGATGGCCTTTCGCTGCCAGCGCAAAGGCGATCGCGCGACCGATTCCTTTGGTGCTGCCCGTAATCAGGGCTACAGGTGTCGATGTCGGCGAGTTCATACCGTTGTTATGCTCCTGTATCTCGACATGGTTGTTAAAAGTGGTATTGCATTTCACCAAAAAAGTGGCGACCGGCCATTGGCAGATCGCCGGGAATGCCCGCTGCCGGGGCAGACCAGGCGCTGGGTTCACGAATATCGCTGTCGAACAGGTTGCGCAGGGCAAAAGCAATCTGCCAGGGGTCGTTGTGACGGCCACGGCGCAGGGTCAGATCGACCAGGCGGTAGTCGGCAATCGTCGTACGGCTGTCACCCGGCTCCCGCTCGCGATCCAGCACCCAGTGCAACTGAGTGTTGAGGTGCCATTGGGACTTGAAATTCCAATCCATGGCCAGATAAATTTGCTGTTGGGGCACATCGCTGGCACTTTGGCCCGTTGATTTGTCTTCTGTGTGTTGCAAGGAATAGTTAGCGTTGATGTTCAATTGCGGGGAGGGGCTCCAGCTGACTTCGATTTCCCCGCCGCTGCCACTTTGCCGACCTGTATTCTGTGCGGTACTGGAGGTTTGTGGTTCGGGGTCGGGCATAAAGTTAATGATGTCATCCCATTGGTAGTGAAACAGGTTGAGACCTAAGCGCCACTGTTCTGAGGGTTGGTAATTAAAGGCGAGCTCAAGGCTTTCCATGGTTTCCGGGTCGAGGTTGGAATTGCCCAGTGATACCGGGTTATTGATAGCGTAGGATTCGGTCATCGACGGCGATCGAAACGCCCGGCCGTAAAGCAATTTCGTGGTGAGATTCCGACGTGTAGACCAAACCAGAGCCAGGCGCGGGTTGGTGGTGCTACCAAAATCGGAGTAATGGTCATAGCGCAAGCCCGCGGTCAATGCCCAGTCGGCTGCCAGTTGCCAGACGTCCTGCACAAACAGGTAGTGGTTGTGACGGTCGGTTTCCGGTAAAAAGATGTAAGGGGTATCGCTGACATCGACAATTTTACTGCCGGGCAACAGGGGTGCGTTGGTCTCCGGGTCTATCCCAAAGTTTTTTGATTCCCGGGTTTTATACAGGTCACCATGGTAGTAGCCCGCGCCAACACGCAATTGGTGTCGTTTAAGACCGTTGTATAATGCGGAAAAGTTGGCGCGGCTGTGCCGCTCATAGACTTCCGGGTTACCGATCATGCCGTCGGCAAAGATCCCCAGACCGATAATGGAAAGGTCGGTTCCGGGGGGGAATATAATTAAATCCTCGTCGACCTCCTGCGTCGTATTCAGGTAACTGATCTGGGCGGAAACATCCCAGTGTGGGCGAAAATTGGGGTTGTGGTAGGTCAGATCGATATTCCAACGGTCGCTCTGATAGCGGTTGTTGGGATCGAGTGCCTCAGCAACGCCGGCACCGTTACCAAAATCCCGACGACGTTGAAGGCCGGCTCGGAGTCGCCAGAGATCGCGACTCAACTCCAAGCGCATGTCCAGGTTTTCCCGCTGCAAATTGACCGGGCCCGGCGCATAGGACGCCTGGGTGCCGGTGACGGCGTCGAGCCCTGACTGGGCATCGGAGTCAATGTGTTCGCCATGGCCCTGGGTTTTGTGGTATTCCAGCATAAAGGCGAAGTCTGTTTCACCCCAGTCTGTCCCGTGCAATAACCAGGCATCGTGGGTATCAAAGCTGCCGGTTCGCGCTCCCACAACAGTATTCGGTATATCCTTCCGACTTTTGGTGATGATATTGATCACACCGGCGAAGGCATCGGCGCCGTAGACGGCGGAGCCGGGGCCGCGAATGACCTCGACGCGGGCAATAGCGTTGACCGGCATGCCGCCCCATATCAGGCTGCGATCGCCGTTAAACAAGTTGCTGACGGGGATGCCGTTAATTAGCATCAGGACTTGCGGGTTATATTCGGCGCGCACTCCTCGAAACACATACACCGGCCCGTAACCAAAGGCTCTGGCGCTAACATGCAGGCCGGGCACGGTTTCCAGAACGTCATCGATATCGGTGGCGCCCATGGCCTCAATATCCTTGGCGGTGATGACAGAGGCCACCGCCGGTGCCTGGGCGATGGACTGGCGTACACCGGTGGCGATACTGATGGTGTCTTCATCGCCATATAAATCGAGCAATGCCTCTTCGTCGTCTTCCGCTAAAGGTTGTGCACCCAACTGGGCGATTGGGGTTGCACTCAGCAGCAGACCGATCAATGGGTACAGTATCAGTCGCAAGCGCTGCTGAGATCGATGTTTGTTGGCGGGGGTCATGATAAAACTCCTTGCTGGTTAATCCAGTCGCCACTGTTGCGGTTTCCTTGATCTGCATTCCGGCTTAGTGACTGGCATTGGGGGGTGGCTGAGGCCACCGTCGCGGCGTAGGTCCCTGGTAGCGAAGACGATCACAACGCAGCGGGAAAAATGCTCCCGGCGGGTGCTGCTCAGCATCCAGACCACAGGCAACAATGCCGGCGCTAAAGCACAGACTGGTATAGTGGTAATACTGGCGCGGGGTCAGACCCTGGTCGGCGCACAGGGCCCCCATCAGTGCCGCGATATTCATGCGCCAATCCTCACCCATCAGCGGCAAGGTGGATTCGATCTCCTGGGCCAAACACAGGTGTTCGCCGCGATCATATTGAAGCTTGCGGGCCAAACTCAGTAACGGTTCGATGCGTTCGTCACGACTGACAATCGGGCGCCCAAAACCCGGTAAGCGAGCTACCTCTCGCCGCTTGCCACAACCGGGACGGCCGCGTCGTTTGGCCTGCAGAGCCCGTTGTAGCAGCGACTCCAGTGGTTGGCCCTGTTGCCGTTTGTGCAGGGTGTTTTGCAGGAAAGCCATGGCGGCCAACAGGGGGCGCTGACCGTAAATGGTGGCTTCGGAGACGGCGATCGCCCCGCTGAGCCCCAGGGCCGGTGTGCTGCGCGCCGTACCCGCCAGCGCGGCTATGCGGTTGTTCCACAGCCGGGGGTCGGGAAAACTGGTGGCAATACTCCAGATACCTTCAAACAGCTGTATCTGTGCCGGGTTAAACTCGCGGCCGGTAATGGCAAACAACAGTACCGACATCCAGCCTTTGGTGCCTGCGTCGTTGAGCAAATCCTTGCCGCGCAGGGTGACCCCTTCACCGGGAAACCAGCCTCCCATGGTGGTATGCCACAGTGATTCCCACTCGGAAAGCACGGCTTGCGTATTGACTTGCTGCTCACTCATGGTTCGCCCTTTTTTGCCTTGCCCCCTGGGGCTCCTGTTCAACAGCGGTTGTGCCCTTGTCCGAACGCGGGTTTGGGGTGACCTTGAGGCCTTGGCCGTGGAACGGGTAGTTTTTCCAGCCGCGCTGGCGCTGTTCCAGGCTGTGAGCCAGCGCGCCGGGTAATCGCAGCCACAGGTACAGAGCTTCTCCCTGTTCCGGGTCCAGGTCCAAATCGCAGAACGCGGCGGCGATAACACCCACCAGGCTGAGTGGCATCGTGGCTTCGGCTTCCAGTACTTGTTGTTGCAGCAACAGCCAGGTGAGATGTTGGCCGGGGCTGAGGTTGCTTAACTGACACAAAGTCTGCTGTGTCGGCGTCGCACAGCGGCGGGCATGGGGATCAAAACCCGCCGGATGTGCGATTGGCAACCAACAGTCGGGCAGGCTGTCTTCGTCCCGGTCGGCAGCACCGTGCAACTCGGTGCCCAGCTGGTCGCGCCAGCGAGCCAAATTCATGCCGCAGGCCTGCCAGCGGTCCATACACAGTAGCAATTCCCGGGCGCCACCGTGACTGCCGGCGCCGACGGCCAGCGCCGCCATCAGTGCGGCGGCAGTGGAAGAACCGCCAGCGGCGGCGCTCATAGCCGCCTGGATGCTGTGCTCCCGGGGACCTGGGTTGGCCAGGGCAATGGCAATGCCGTTCAGCAGCCGGGATTGCGCCGCTGTGGGGGGCTGTTGCTGCAACAACAGGTAGATATAGTCTGTCCAATTGGCATGGGGGAGCAGGTCGCCATAGACATCGTAACCGGCACAGCGGCAGCGGGCGGCAGCAAAGGGGTTGTCCCACTCCGGGCTTTCCTGCCAAAACGCGCTGGTGATGGTTTCCTCGAGGGGATTCATAGCGTCAGTCCTTTGTCTCAACGTCCTGTCCGGCCGTTTTAAGCGCCGCGGTGCGCGAACTGATCGGTGCTATTTCGTCGGGATCGATGCCCACATCCAGCAGTGACGGGCCGGGGCGTAAACACAGGGCGTTGATATCCAGATTGAGCAGATCTTCCGGTGTGTTGATGCGATAACCCCGGGCGCCCATAGCCTGGGCCATGGCGGCGAAATCAGTTTTGGGCAGCCGGGTCCCAACCGCTTCGGCACCGGTCAGGGCCTGCCCCTGTTTCACCATGCCCAGCGCGCTGTCGTTTAACACGATAAAAATCACTGGCAGTTTTTCCTGCACCGCGACGGTCAGTTCCTGGCCACTCATTAACAGGCTGCCGTCACCGGTAATACACACTACCGGGTTGCGGCGGCAGGCGAGGGCGGCGCCGACGGCAAAACCGATGGCCCAGCCCATGGGCGCAAACTCCAGGCAGGTGCGAAACAGGCCTCCGTGGGCATTGCGCGGGCCCTGCATACGCCGGTCAAAGGGGTGGAGGTAGTGAATGGCCCAGGCAAAACTGGTGCCCACGTCGGCCAGGTATTGGGTGGGTGGGGGGAAGAGCCGCGGCAGCTCCCGCATCAGGCGCTGGGGTTTTATGGGGACGACATCATCGCGGTAGGCCTGTTCATCGTCCAGTTGAAAGTGGCGGTAGACCACAACGTTGGTGCCGGCGTGGTGGAACGGCAGGGGGGTGTCTGCAACTGCATCGCTGGTCGAGGATTCTGTCGATGCCGGTGGCGCGTCGTCAGGTTGTTCCGGGGCGGCCTCCAGATATTGCAGCAGCGCATCGCACACGGTCAGGATACGCCCCCGCACGTGCAGCCTTGCCATGGGGGTATGGGTAAAGTTACTTTCCTGCTCGTCGATGTGAATCAGGCGGGCGTTCAATAGCAGATTGCCATCCCAGCTGTTGCTGGCCCACTCGCTCAGCGCAGTGCCGATGCAGATGACGGTATCCAGGCGGCTGTCGCGCAAGGTATCGCTGGCACTGCGGTGGCCGGCGAAGCCGATTACACCCCGGAACAGGGGATGGTAGGGGCTGATCAGCCCTTTGCCGTGGGGTGTGGTCAGCAGGCGCGCATTGAGCTTCTGGGCGATGCTGAGAATGGTGCCGATGGCCTCACTGGCTCCTTCACCAACCACAAAGGCAATCTGTTGGCTGTTGGCTACGGTTTGGCACAGCTGGTCGAGTGCAGTCCGGTCCAGGAGTGAGGGGTGATTGATCAGGCGCAACAAATCAAAGGGCTCCACAGCGGGACTGACCGGTGAACGCATCACATCCAGGGGGATGCTCAGGTGTGCGGGTCCGGGAGGGGAGCCAAAAGCGGTCATAATGGCCGTTGACAGCTTGTGTTCAAACTGGTCGGCGTGGGAGATCAGAGTGTTGTAACGTGTGCAGTGCTCCATCATCGCGATGGTGTTGACACCGGTACAGGAGGACTCCTGGAAAGCGCCTTTGCCAAAGGTGTTGAGTGCGGTCTGGGCGGTGATCACCAGCATGGGCACGTTGTTGGCGTAGGCGGAGGCAACCCCGGTAATCAGGTTGGTGGCCCCGGGGCCAGTGGTGGCGCAACAGACTCCCAGGCGATCGCTCTTGCCCTGATAGCCGGCCGCCATAAATGCGGCACCGCATTCGTGGCGGGCGACAATCGCTCGGGGGCCACCTCGTCGTTCACTGCGTGCCAGGGCGTCGTAGAGAGGTTCGATAGCGCCGCCGGGAACGCCAAACACAAACTCGACTTGCAATTGTTCCAGGTAATTGATCAGCAGGTCGGCAAGGGTGAGTGAGTGCTGTTTAAGTGCCGGATTGTCGCCAGCCACGGCGGGCTTGCTGTCCGAGGCCGGTTGGATGTTTGTAGAATTCCCGCCAACGTCGTCGGCACACTTTTCAGCGTTAACACCTTCAGCCATCTGTATATGTCCTTATTCCTTGATAGCGTTTTATTGTTTGTTTTTTGGGTGCGGTGTTTTGCCCGTGCAGCGGGTACTCGCGCAGGCAAACGACCACGGCCGCTACGTATAACTGTAGACAAGCTTTACAGGGACGCCAGTTTATTTGGCACCAATCAGAACGTTGCGACAAATGCCAAGCGTTTCAGTTACATTGGCGGGTTGAGGTTCTCGTAGAAATAACCGATGCGTTCCTGAATGCCCAGGTAATCGTAAATGCGTTTGTCGTAATCCCCAGGTCTGAGCACGTCCACAATGCTGAGGTCATCGTGTTCGGTCAGGTCGATAGCAAGCGCTTCATTGCGCGGGATCTCGGGGTTGTACAGCAGCACGTGGGGCTTGAGCAACGCTTTGGTATTAACAGCGGTTACCAGGCCGATACTTTGATCCGACAGTTGCACCACTGTGCCTGGTGGGTAAACGCCCATACAGGCGATCATTTGCTGCACCAGTGTGGAATCGAGTTTGTTAGCGTATTTTTTGAACAAAATGGCCATCACCGCTTTGGGGGGCAGGGCATCAGCGGAATTGGCCGGGTTGCAGAGGTCGTCGTAGAGATTGGTAATGGCAACGATACGGGTGTTGCGTTTGAGGGCGTCACCTTTTAGACCCTTGGGGTAACCGCTGCCGTCGATGAACTCGTGGTGCTGTTCGATCACCTCGATGACTTCGGGACGCAGCTGTCGCAGGTTACGGGCGAGCTTGCCGCCCAGTTGGGTATGGGTTTCCAGCAGTTTGTTCTCAGTTTTGGAGAGCGGACCACGTTTCATCACGATTTTATTGGGGATCATCGCCTTGCCGATATCGTGTAACATGGCAGCCATGCCCAAATCGTGTAATTCATGGGCTTCCAGACCGATTGCTCGCCCCAGGGTCATGGACAAGACGGTGACATTGAGGGCGTGGTTGTAATACGAGTAGTCGGAGTCAGCCAGATTGATCAGGTTGATCAACAGGTCGCCTTGATGGGTAAAGGCGGAGGTCATCTCCGCTATCACCTCCCCGGCGTCGCGCATGGCGTTGGCGGGATTGGCATTCAGGTCCTGGTTCAGGCGCTTAACCTTTTTGACGGTTTCCTGGTAGCGGTGGGCGACCTTGCCGCGGCGGCGCCGGTACTGGGCGGCAGCGTCAATCCGTTTGCGCTTGGTATCCCAGAGCGTGTTCCTGGTGGCTTCCGGGTCGTTGTCCGGCTGGTTGGGTGCGTCATGCTCCTTTGCTTTGGCGTCACTGCGGTCGGGAAACACGGTAACGGTTTTCAGCCCCAATTGTTGGATAATGGCAATCTCTTCCGCACTTTTTAGCTTAAAGCGGCTGAACAAAAACGGATGCTGTTTCCAAGAGAGCTTGAGGTCGACATAGAGGCCGGGTACCAGGCGTTCCACTGGCACAGTAAGCGTCTTGGGATTATCGGTATTCTGCATTGCCTGTGATTGAGGATCTATTTACTGCGTTCGGTAGATCAGGCAGTTTTACACTGCCGCCATAAGTCAAATCATTCGCCCAGAGGGTCCACAAAATAGCCAATACGCTGCTGAATACCCAGGTAGTGGTAGATGCGCTTGTCATATTGGCCGGGCTTAAGGACATCCGCCACACTCAGGTCGTCATATTCTATCAGGTTGATGGCTAAGGCTTCATCCTGCGGGATATCCGGGTTGTATAACAGCACCTGGGGTTTGAGAATGGCGTTGTTGTCAACCGCGGTTACCAGGCCGATGCTGTCGTCCGAAAGGCGCACCACGGTGCCGGGGGGGTACACCCCCATGGTGCTAATAAACCGCTGCACCAGCTCCGGGTCCAGTTTGTGCAGGTAGCTTTTGTAGAGCAGTGCCATCACCGCTTTTGGGGGTAGGGCGTCGGCGGCATTGGGCGGGTTGCACAGATTGTCGTACAGGTTGGCGATTGCCACGATCTGGGCGAAGCGGTGAATCTCTTCCCCTTTCAGGCCCAGCGGGTAACCGCTGCCGTCGAGGAACTCGTGGTGCTGCTCAATAATGGCCAGGGTTTCGGGCCGCATTTTTTGCACGCTGCGGGCCATTTTGCCACCCACAGCACAATGAGTGGCCAGCAGCTTGGACTCGGCGTTAGTGAGCGGGCCGTTTTTCATGGTGACCTTGTAGGGTAGCTGGGTTTTGCCGATGTCGTGCAACATGGCCCCCATACCCAGGTAGCGCAGCTGCTCAGTGTCCAGCCCCAGGGCGCGTCCCAACGCCATGGCCAGCACCGTCACATTGATGGCGTGGTTATAAAAGGTAAAACCCGTCTCGGACAGGTTGACCAGATTGAGCAGCACATCGCTGCTTTCGTCAAAGCTCAGGGCTATGTTGTCGATCACTTCGCCGGCATCACGCATGGCATTGGCAGAGGCGGTGCCCAGCTCGTTGGTCAGGCGCTGGACTTTTTTAACCGTATCGGAATATTGCTGTGCAATTTTTGCGCGGCGACGGCGGAAGCGGGCGGCTTTTTCCACTCGGGTGTTCTTTTCTTCCCACAGGGTTTCGCTGGTCTCGCTTTCCTGTGCTTTGGGTTCCGGCGCTTGCGGGATTTCCCGGGGCTCGGGAATTGCGGTGTCGCTGCGGTCGGTGTCCACAGCTACCGCTTTCAAGCCCAGTTGTTTAATGACCTTGATCTCGTCGGCGGACTTGATCTTGAAACTGTTGAACAGAAAGGGGTGCCTGGTCCAGGACAGCCCCAGATCGACGTACAGGCCGGGTACCAAGCGGTCGACCGCGACTTCGAGCACTTTCGCTTTGTTCGGTTTGTTCATACTACGCGGTTACGACGGTTCCCTATGCGGTAATCAGCGCCAGTTTAGAGGTTGTGAGCAGCACAGGCAATGCCCCAGGTGGCAAGCCATTGCCTGAGGGGGAGGGGAAGCGCAGGTGTCATTAAAGGGCGCCGCGATTGGCCAGATAGTTCTTCAGGGAGTCAGCACCCTCCTGAATATCGATAAAGTGCATGCCGACATGGTAGGTATCCTTGTCCAGCCGGCGGGTATAAGCGGTTCCTGTGAGTACCTGAGCGGTAGCATTGAGTGTTTCATGACTCGGTAGCTCAAAGTGCACCCGGACTGGCGCCGGAATATGTTGGTTGATGCGGCGGCAGTTGGGCATCAGTGTATCCAGCATTTCACGACCGCCCTCCAGGCGCAAGCCGGAAAGGGAAATATCGGTAATCAGGCCAATAGTGGACTCGCCGCTTTCGGTAAAGACTTCAGCCAGGATCAGTGCGTCCACCCGAGAGTGGCGGCGCATATCGGCGGTGGTGGTCAGCTCTATGGAATGGCTTTCGACAGTGCCGTCGGCACCCGAAGCAGTCACAGCGTGTATTTGGCCAGTTTTTTTTGGCATATATCCTGTCCCCCTAGCTTTTGGGCTGACTGAATAGGGCAATATGACATTGAAGGAGTACTAGTCCCCAATGGATCACCGCATACTACCTTCTTATGGCGCCTAATTCCACGCGGATGATGCTTCGTACGGTCTCATTCTGGCGGCCATTAGTCAAGTCCTGTTTATGGTCGGGATACCTGTATTCTGTGTATCGGCCAATTGGGCCGAGACTAAAGTTACCGGAGGGTGGGCTGGCTACTTAGTCAATAAGGGCTACAGTTAATGGGATGAATGAAAATTGATAAGTTACAGGGAATCTAATATGAAGATACATCTTTTAACAGCAGTGATCGTTATCGTGACGGCTGTGCCTGTGGTAGCAGAAAAACCCGAGTGGGCGGGCAAGGACAAGCCCGGTGCGGAGCAAAAGGAAGCCCATAAAGCGGGGATGGAAGCCAGAGAGAGTGTGGAGCAGCGCTACGGTGAATCCGAGCAAAAAGCCAAAAAAGAAAAGCAGGAAAAGGCCAATCAGATAAAAGCCATGGAAAAGCAGCAGGCAAAAAAATCGGAACAGGTCATGAAAGAGACGGGGAAAGGCTCCGAGCAGGGACAAAAGTCCAGAGAGCAACGCAAGAAGTGGTGGAAGTTCTGGGAGTAACTCCCCCTTTATTTTAATGGCGGTGCGCCCTCTACCGTTTCGTTCGCCGCGAGCCAGCCCTTGTCCCACTCGTAATGTTTCCAGTTGGTGGTGGCGTAAGGGTTGTCGCTCATGTGGTGGCCTAGCAGCCGAGCGTCCCATCCGGCGTCAAAGGGGCTGTAATCCTCTTCATCCATGGTGTCTTTGCGCAGTTCAACCATATCACGGTGTCCTTCTCCAACTCTATCACCAGCATAGTCCATAAATCCCTTTGTCAAAGTCGTCACTATCTCGGCAACACGGTGGACAAACCCTATTTGCAGCCTAAATAAGTCGCTGTCTTGGCAAAGGCGACGTTAGCGGTAAAGGTACACTTCTGTGCTAGGCTTTTATCCATAGTTCAAACCCATTTGGGGAGAGATTGCTCACACACCCCATGGAGAGATTCTATGGAATGCCTGTTTTGTAAAATTGCAGCCAAAACCATCCCGTCGGACATCGTATACGAAAGCGACCAGTTACTGGCCTTCCGTGATATCAATCCCCGGGCCCCCACTCACCTATTGATAATCCCGCGCCGGCACATCGCCACCACCAACGACCTGGCACCGGGGGACGAGGCGCTGATTGGCCAGATGGTGTTAACCGCGATCCAATTGGCCAAGGGCGAGGGGCTTGCCGAAGATGGCTATCGACTGGTGTGGAACTGTAATCGCCACGGCGGCCAGGAGGTGTTTCATATCCACCTGCACCTGTTGGGCGGCCGTGCCATGAAGTGGCCGCCGGGTTAAGGTCTGCAGGTAGCCCCACAGCACGGTCATGTGCGGAGAAAGGGTTGTACAGCGGTGGCTATTGTCGACACCGCCGTGGGGGCGGCAGTGGGTGTCTCCAAGGTGGCGGCCAAGGGTACCATTGCGGTTGCCGATGCGGCCATTCCGGATGGGGAGGAGGACGAGGGTGAATAATCAGGAGTGGTTGAGTTGGCCTCCAATATACTGAGCTCGCGCATCGTGGAAGCCTTTCAGCAGGTTGACCGGCGCCATTTTATGACGCCGAGACGCCGGCATATGGCTGATATCGATGCCGCTGTTCCCATCGGCTTTGGCCAGACCATCAGTCAACCCTCCACTGTGGCACAAATGCTGCTGTGGTTGGCCCCTTTACCCGGTCAGTCCATTCTCGATATCGGCTCCGGGTCGGGGTGGACAACGGCACTGCTCGCTTATCTCGTGGGGCTCAAAGGCAGGGTTTATGCCGTAGAGCGTATTCCCAAACTCAAAGCCTTTGGTGAAAACAATTGCCGGCGTTTTGGTTGTGCCAATGTGCAATTCCATCTGGCGGACAACCGACTTGGCCTGCCCCAATACGCTCCCTATGACCGTATTTTGGTGAGCGCCGCTGCCCACAACGCGATTCCGGATGAACTGATCGATCAGCTGGCCCCCAACGGGAAAATGGTGATTCCGGTTAACCACAGTATCTTCGAATTGCAGAAAAATGACGAGGAGGTCGCCAGCAGTCGCCAACACTATGGTTTTAGCTTTGTTCCGCTGGTTTTGCCCAGGGGAGACAGTGGAGATTAGCACCTCCATAAAAAACGACGGTGTATCTCTTGGCGATCATCAACATTCTGTGCCTGTGATCATCCCTTCGATTCAGTTTGGCCGCTGCCTGGCCCCAAGGTCACCGGTCTTTGACCCAGTGTTTTGTCCCGAAGGCAATGAAAGTTCAACCCCGGTCATGATGGCAATCCAATCTCTGACGGAAAGGGTGCTTTTGTCAACATCTTTCGCGGCTTCTTGTATGGCTATGGCTTTCTTAATCAGAGAGACAGCACAGGTATAATACCAGTCGCCGGTGCACTCGCGATCGTAATTTAAGGCGCGGTGTCTAAATCTATCTGCCAGAGTCACAACATCACTGCCAGTGATACCATGTTCACCGAAGCCGTGCTCACTAAGAATACCGTTATAGATCATGAGCCTATTTACTCTAAAAATGTTGTATCGTCATTGTGGAATATCGTGGGAATATATCGCGGAGACTATACAATAGCGGAGCTGTACAATACTTTGACCTGTTTGGTGAATAACGGTTCCCGTCCCAGGTAGAGACTCATCTCCAACGGATCAATAGCTGGTTAGCGCGTAAGTCTCAACCACAATATCTGGGAAGCCAACACCACAACGCTTCCCAAGAGTCCCAATAGTAGGAGTCGACGGGATGTGGCGTGGTAAGAATTCTGTAAGTCGTCCATCGATATGATGATTTCCAATACACCGCGCACATCGCCGACCTTCCAGTTGTCTTTTGGGGTGTCCGGGTGTCGGTTGTGGCAATCCACGCATTCAGCACGCATTAGATCTGCCTTGGCGTACCGCAATTGCAACTCTTCCCCTTTTCTCACAAACCGGTAAAACGGGCGGCCCGGATCGTTGCGCAGGGCTGATAGGGCCAGCCACTCGAATTTATCCAGTGAGTGTCCCGCACGACGCCAGGGGAAGGGGTGATTACTGTAAAGCCGGACTTCGACAGTGGCCTGCTCTGTCAGCAGCATTTTCGTCAAAGTTGCGGGTAGAGGGATGGCATTATCCAGTTCGCTGTAATTATGGACTACTCGAATTTTGTCTAGCGGCAGGCGGTTAACCACTTCAGAGGTATAAAGGGTGCGAAAGCGCTCCAAAACCTCGACATAGCTACTCGCTGCGGCCAAGGTGTTTGCCCGTAAAGCGCCTCTGCTAAATTGTTCGATTTCGCGGTGAGCCCCATAAGCCAACAACAAAACCATCACCAAGGGGATAAGCGCTACCAGCCAAGACCAAATTCTTACCCGATCTCGCTCTGCCATAGTTGTCTCCGCCTCAGGTGTCACCACTCTGGGCGATGCGATCCTGGATCGGCTTGGTCACAACGCTTACGAAGTCAATATCAAAGGAGGCTCTATGCTCTGGTGTGGGTATGCGGGACATTATGTGTCCGATTTTTCAATGGATCTGTTACTCTTCTAATTTCAGCGAATGATCCCAAACGACAAGTGTGTTCAGTTTTATAGATCTTGACTAAGCCAGATCATAATTTGTTGCTTTTTTGGTCTGTCGCACTCAAAGTTCATCAGGCACATCCTGTTGTTTGTCAGGTACGCCCAGAATGACGAAAGGCAGCTTGCGTCAGGCGCTTTTCCTTCCTCTGCCAGCCAGCACATAAACTCACTGCGAATTGCTACTTCTGCTTTGGCTTTTTCTTTATTCATTATGGCCTCCCTCAGATGAGCGTTTATAGAAGATGAACTTTTAGTCTAGTCCATGCTTGACCGAGGCGCCAAGCGGTCAGTCAGATAATTTCCGAGGTGCTTTTTGGGCTTTTTATGAGGGTAAAGAAAGCTTTTTGAGTAAAGGCTCGGTCTTAAGGGGGCATCCTAACCTGTTGATAATTAAATAATTTTTCGCAAGGCGGGCTGCGGGTGTGTCCGATTATTGAATCGGGCATAGGGAGCGTCTAGTCCCTGTAACTCCTTGAATTGATTCGATTATTAGAGGATTCTATCTGGATCTTCCCTGTAAGTTGTAATAACTCTATGATTTATATGAACTTTTTTAATTGGTCATGAAAACGCTGGAAAGCAAAATCAGGTACAGGGTAACCCGGTGTAAGGATTCTGTCTTTACGCCAAGGGACTTCTTTGACCTGTCAGACCGTGATCAGCGGAGAAAAGGAATACAACCGGGGTAACACCACACAAGTGCCAACGGGACGCGTGATCGGTGTGAAGGGGCGCGTTTCGCGCAAAATAGGGTACAACGGAAAGTACATCACACATGGAACATGTTGCGGTAGCCGCGATGTCAGGCCGTTTAGGAGCGATTGTTTCCTGAGTTTGAGCCGTGACTTCGTGCTTGATGGGATTGGTCGCACGGGATTTGTGCATCCGGGATGTGGGGGGAAATAGTTTTGAAGGGCAGCGGCAGCCGCTTTAGCGTGAGGGTACCGACACGTATTTACAGTACAGATGGAGTTTTATTGGAAATTATTCGTCCTGCATAGGGCTCAACTTGTAAAAACTTGGACTTGGTTCGCCAGCTTTCTGCTGCTGATCTCGATAAAATCTGATAGCTACTAATCCCGGCTAGTGCTGATTAAAACGAGTAAAGGCACCGCGCTCAACCTGAGTAGCTGCCGGTACCCACACCACAACTGATTAAAAAGCCTGCAGATAACCATTGCAGTTAATCGCATTCCCTTAAGTGGAGGTGCTTTTAGGTGCCAGAAATTTAAAAAGCGGACATTGTGCCGCGGATTTATTTTTGTCAGCTGTCAGCCGCCGCCATTGGGTTTTAATTCATTCATAGTCTTACAAATGACTGCAAACCTTCGTAGACCGGCTATTCACGTTTTTCCACTAGACGGTCCTAATCAATCTCTAGAGTGGAGTGTGCGGAGTTATTCGGCATACTACCTTTGACAAGGCGTTTTCTTCCGAACTGACTTCTTGGAGCTTTGCGCTGGTGTATTTTATCGGCCTCGTTCTCTTGTATCTCAACCCCCATATTGTGGAATATTACGTTACCTTGGTATGCCTTAGATGTGTTCTATCATTCATGCGCTGAATGATACTTATGCAATATTTCCATTTAACTTTAAAAACTATCTGGCCTGATAATGAGGCTCTTATAAACAAATCAAGCTTTGCGGTGGTTCCGGGAGACTGTGTTCAATGTGACCACTCACCGAGCAGCTCAGATTGGAGAGTATATGAAGCCGAAAAACCTCAATCGCCGCAATTTCTTGAAAGTCAGTTCTGCTGCGGGAGCAACACTGACTTTGGGGTGCTCTACAGATCCAGGTGAGGGAATTGACTCCGGGATGGTCCACTCCCCGGTGACCTATCCGCCATACCCCACGGCAGTCGCCACAGAGAAGGCCTTTGGCGAACATGTGGGTGCAGCCATGGTAAAAATGATGAAGGCCATCGGTACGGAAATTCACTACGGGGATCGCAAAGGCGCCCGCGTGCAGGATGCATACACTGGGAAATGGTATTGGGATTGTCATCGCAACGGTTCTGTTTACAACCTCGGGCACCGCAACCCGGAAATCATCGGTGCCATTAAGGAAGCCTTGCATCAGCTTGAAGTGGGCAACCTGTTTCTGGTGTCCGGCTATAAGGCCAAGGCCGCCGAGAAACTCATTGCCAGCACCGGCGGTGAACTGACCGGCGTCACTTTTGCAGCCAGCGGGGCGGAGGCCAACGAGGTCGCTATTCGCGCTGTGCGCGGCGCTACCAAACGCACGAAGCTGGTATCTATTCAAGGCTGTTACCACGGCAGTACCTGTTTTGCCATGGCAGCGGGCGAGAACGAGGAATTTCGATCCCGTTACCTGTTGGACTTCGAAGATTTTGTGCGTGTGCCCTACAACGATGTGGCGGCTATGACGGCCGCTGTGGATAGTGAGACCGCCGCGGTCTTACTGGAAGCCTCCCCTGCCCAGCTGGGGTTTCTGGAGCCGGACCCCGGTTACTATCGATCAGTCCGAAAGATTTGCGACAAGTTCGGCGCCAAGTTGATTATCGATGAAGTGCAAACCGGTCTCGGTGGTACCGGGACCTTCTGGTTCTGGCAACAACAGGACATAGTGCCGGATGCGGTCACCACGGCCAAAGGCCTCGGTGGCGGAATTGTGGCGAATGCCGCAGTGCTGATGGCGCCGACACTCAAAGAGTGGTTCTTCGAAACTGAATTCCCGCACATGTCCACCTTTGGGGGTAACGAGTTGGGGTGTGTCGCTACCGCCAAGGTGTGCGATATCACCATGCGACCGGCGTTTTTAAGCAACGTCAACCGCTTGGCTCGGCAGTTCGCGGAAGGCTTTAAAGGGGCGGCTTTCAAAGTGACGCAGAACGGCTTGTGCATGGGCATTCACTCAGACCGCTACTCCAATATCGAGATGACAAGGATGCTGTTTGAAAAAGCCAATTGCATGGTGATTCCCGCCACCTATGCTGACAATGCCATTGAATTCCGCCCTATTTTGATTCTCAGCGAAAATGAGGCCGATGAAATCATCAAAGGCGTGAGGGATACCCTGGGTTGAGACACTGACAAAATCCACATCGTGTCGGTAACGAGGCTAACTATGAATTTCCTGCTCCTACGTTTGAGTACTTTGGTCATCGTGTCGCTGGCGAGTGCCTTTGCCTCCGACGCACTCGCGCAAGCTGGTGCCACTATCAGTGAGGACGGCGCGGTGATTCACTACGATAAAACGGACCCTAGCTTTAACGCCTGGAAAGCGATGCGTGAGGATCTGCGTTCAGGCCGTGAGCCAGGCCCGATCAATGTACAGCGCTTCAAGGGGTACTATCCCTGGGTGGGCATCCCTACCTTTTTCCACGCGCCGGTGGCCCTGGTACCGGAAGATTTAAAGGCCGGTAATGTGGAAGTGGCGATTATGGGCGCAGAGCTGGTGGGCGACCCGCGGGCCAGAATGTGGGGGCCGGCGGAGATGCGCAATCCCCACCGCTCGGAGGTCTATCACCTGTGGGGCGATTTTGCCATGCCGGAGCTGGATTCCGGGGTCACTGCCCTGCAGACACTATCGGTGGTGGATTATGGCGATGCCCCCATCGAGCCTTTCAGTATCGAGCGTTCCATCCCCGAGATACGCCGTATGGTGCGGGAAATCGCCAGCACGGAAATTGAAGGCGGCAAGCGCACGATACCGATTATTATTGGCGGCGGTCATGTCTTGATGTACCCGGACGTGGCGGGGCTGGTGGATGTCTACGGCAAGGGCAATGTCAGTGTGATTCACTTCGATGCGCACGCCGACTATGCGCCTATTGGTTTCGGCCACAAGGTGTTTCACGGCAACCCGATTCGCGCGCTGATGGACGATGGCCTGATCGACGGCGAGGATATTATCCAGATCGGCCTGCGCGGCCCCACCTCATCGGACCCAAATATGGTGAAATGGGCGCGCCAGGAAGGGCTGCGTTACCACATGATGGCGGAGGTTGAAAAGTACGGCTGGCAAAAAGTGATGGACGATGTGCTGGCCGAAGCCAGCAAGGTGGCCAAAAACCTGTTTATCTCTTTCGACGTGGATGTGATAGACCCGGCTTTTATTCCGGGTACCTCAACGCCGGAGCCCGGCGGGCTCTATATGCGCGAAGCCCTGCCGTTGATGCGCCGCCTCTGTGCCGAGAACAATGTTGTCGGCATGGAAATGGTGGAGTTGAGGCCGGACTCGGACCCGGGTTATACCACCATGCTGAATGCGAAAGCCCTGTTGCGGCAGTGCCTGAACGGTATGGCGATGCGCAAAAAGGGGTTGACGGAACCCGGGTACCTCAACCCGCTGTTCTCTGATGACGGTCACTAAGTACAATCGAGGAGAGTTGAGGGTGCGCAGCTGGTTAAAGTCCCTGGTCACCGAACCTCTCTGGGCATTCAGCCTCGTTGGCGGACTGGTGTTTTGCCTTTACAATGTGAGCGCCCATCAAACGGCGCCAGAGATTAATGTGAGCGCAGCCGTGCTTGACAAGTTGGTGGAGGAACGGGAATTGGTGATGGGGCGCGTGCTGCTTCCGGCCGAGCGCAAAGCCCTCATTCAAAATTTTGTCGATCAGGAGATCCTGGTGCGTGAAGCTATTGCCAGAAGGCTGCACCTGCACGATGGCAATATACGCCATCGCTTGGCCGACAAGATGCATTATTTGTTGGTGGGCGAACCCGAAGAGCCACAATCGGTGGAGTTGGCAGCGTTTTACCGGCGCCACGAGTCCCGCTATCGGTCCCCGGCATTGTACAGCTTTGAGCATCTGTTTTTTAAAGCCGACAAGACGGATGCAGAGATTGCATTGCAACAACTTCAGTCAGCGCAAGTGATGCCTGGGGAGCTGGGGGAAAAGTTTTGGCTGGGTGATGCCATTGACAATATCAGCGCGGCGGAAGTCGTTGCAACTTTTGGCGCCACCTTTGCTAAACGCATTAGAGGGTTGGCACTGTATGAGTGGCAGGGGCCTTACCGCTCCTCCCGCGGGTGGCACCTGGTACGGTTGCAGCAGCGGCAGCCGCCGGAACCACTCCCGCCTGAAATCTTGCAGCCACGCCTCTACGCCGACTGGAAGGCGGAGCAGCGCCACCTGATACGCAAGCAGAAAATGGCCGCCCTGCGTGCCGGGTACCAGATCAGATTCGAAGGTCACCAGCAGTGAATGCCCTGTCGCCCCTTGGCCGGGCGGTAATGTCCCTATTGCTGGTGCTGTTGGCCTCCGCAGCCCCGGCACACGACCTGGGAATTGCCAGCGTCAGCCTGTGGCTGCAATCCGAGGGGCGTGTCACCCTGACGGCAAAACTGCCAAGCAAAATTCACGTTTCGGCGCCAGAGTTACCGGAGCAGTGTCAGCAATTGCACAAAACCGGTCGCGAATTGTCGGTTGGCATAGAAGCAGTTCAATGGACCTACGCGTGCGACAAACCGTTGCGAAACACCGACAGCCTGATTTTTCCCTGGCCACGTGAAGGTGTGTTTGTCTCCCTGAAAACCGCAGACGGCTCTCTCAGGCCGGGGCAGTTTTTTATCGAAGACGAGGGCGCGATTCCCGTGCCTTTGCAGACCTTGTTGGTGGCACCACGCGGCATGACTGAGGTGGCCGGCTACTACCTGGACTTGGGAGTCGAGCATATTTTGACGGGCTGGGATCACCTGGCTTTTGTCTATTTGTTGTGTCTGATCGCCACAGGACGTCAGTTGGTGAAGCTGATTACCGCCTTTACCCTGGGCCACTCCGTCACTCTGGTGTGTGCGGCCCTGGAGCTGGTTACGCTGGCCATTCCACCCGTCGAAGCCTGTATCGCCATATCCATTGTCCTGGTGGCGCGTCAACAGTTGCTGCCCCCTAAAGCGCAGCGTCATGGTCTTGGCCTGGTGTTTGCCTTTGGCCTCCTCCACGGTCTGGGGTTTGCCAGCGCCCTGGGGGAAGTGGGGTTGGCCCAAGAGCACTTGCTACTGGGATTGGTGACCTTCAATCTTGGAGTGGAGTTGGGGCAGCTGCTGTTTGTGGGGGGCTTTTTGTTGGCGGTTTACGGGCTTTCGCGTTTGAAACTCATTGAGCGTCTCGCCGGTTTAAAGCCTGTGCCAGCCTACCTGATTGGCAGCCTGGGTATCTTCTGGTTTGTGGATCGGGTTTCTCCCTTTATGCTGCCGTCAGGCGCTTTTTGAGAATTTTTAAAACTTCGTTGATGGCTTACTTCATTCCGATCAAGTCTGTGTCTGCAGCGTTGTCAGATTGTACTGTGGCATTGTTATAACGAATAATCCTGTAGATACCGACGGTTACCAGCGGCAGGGCATAAATGACCAGTATTACCCAGGCCAGGGTGCCGTAGCCTTTGGCAATGAGTGCGATTATTCCCAGGTTGGAGAGCAAAATGCTCGCGATAACGGCTCCACCGGAGATGGAGGCACGCGACCACTGCCCAAGGCGGTGGCCTTTCAGTTCCAGGAACCAGCTGTCGAGCCGCTCATTGAGCCCTTGCAAAAAAGCCACACCCGTTTGCACAATCAGGCCAAAGAGGACGATGGCGTAAACCGATAATAGATAGGGTAAGGGTAATGCCCGGATGCCGGCGTAGGTGGGTATCTCTTCCTCGATAATGGCGGGGTACTCCGCCATAAATGCGATATGAAACACCAGTGCCGGAAAGGCACCGAGAAACCCGGCAAAGAACCCACCGGTAATCGCTTCACCCCGGGTTTTCAGGTGGGGGACGCAAAACAGCAGCAGCGGAATAATCCCCATATTGTAGAGCGCATATTGAAAGCCTTGCAGGATCGAGTCACTGCTTGAAGCCACCGTCGCAAAAGTATGGGAGAGTTTGTCGGCCTTGAAGTAAAACACCAAGGCACAATAGCCGATCAACACCAGGGTTAGGGTTACCGACCAAAAGGCCATGGATTTCTCCACGACACTGCGACCGTAGTAGGTCAATGCCATAATCGAAAGCAATACCAGGGTGACACCCACAAGATTGGGGATGGCAAAGAGATCATGGAGAATAAACCCGGCAGCTGCGGAATTGACCGCCAGTACCAGCAACAACGCAAACACAAATTGTATTTCAAACAGCAGCCAGAAAGGACCGATCAAGCGCTTGAAAAAATTGCGATAGTCGTAAACCTTGAACCGTCGCGCGAACTCGTAACTGATCGCCAGAGCCAGACCCCAGGCAATGGCCACGATAAGGATCCCCAGCAAGCCACCCATCGGGCCATTGCTACTGATAAATTCAACGATTTCCCTGCCGGTGCCATAGCCGCCACCGAAAACACCGGCTTGAAAGACGGCGGCGGGAATCAAAAAAGCGCGGATAAAAGCGGATTTTTTCATGGGGTTTGATACCTGGGGGTATCGGCAAGTGACGGTAGGCGTCTGCCGTTATCACCCCACAAATTATAGTGAAAGAGTGCCCGTGAAGCGATTTTATCGGGCCATTCCGAGTGAAAGCTATCGGTTATTCAAGCTATTTTGCAAGGCATTTGTCATCGCATCGGCCAGGCGATCGATTTCCTCCTCTGTGGCGATTAGCGGTGGCGCGGTGACCAGCACGTTGCAGCGTCCTGGCACCGTGTTGGAGTTGCGTCCGATCAATACGCCGCTCTGTTGCAGGCTGTGGGCGGTAATTGCGGCCACCTTGGCGTCGGCCAGGGGTTCGCGGGTTTCGCGATCATTGACCAGTTCGACCGCGTTGAGCAAGCCCTTGCCGCGGATTTCGCCTACGTAAGGGTGGTCCCCTAGGCGTTCGGTCAACTGTGCGCGCAGATACTCACCTTGTCGACGGGCATTTTCCACCAGATTTTCCTCTTCCAAAATCTGGAGGTTACGCAAGCCCACGGCGGTCGCCACCGGGTGGCCGCCAAAGGTGTTGATGGTGCGCAGGTGATTCAGTTCATCCGGTTCCCCGTAAAATGTCTCGAAGATTTCCTGTTTGACGGCGGTGGCGGCGATCGGCTGGTACCCGCTGGCCAGGCCCTTGGCGAAGGTAAAGATATCCGCCTTCGTGCGCCAGTGATCGTGGCCGAACATTTTGCCGGTACGGCCAAAGCCGGACACCACTTCGTCAAAGATCAGTAACACGCCGTGGCGATCACAGACTTCCCGCACCCGGGGTAGATAATTATCCGGCGGGATAATAACACCACCGCCGCTGATCAAGGGCTCCATAATGACCGCTGCGACAGTTTCCCGGCCTTCGTGAATAATGGCTTCCTCCAGCTGACGCACCGCTTCTTCGCCCTGTTCCTGCAGCGTTAGCTTGGGGTGATCGCGGTAGGGATAGGGCGGCATCACCTTGACAAAGCCGGTGGGCTCTGGGTCGTAACCCAGTTTGCGCTCCGCCTGACCCGTGGCTGCCATGGCGCCCATGGTGGCACCGTGATAGGCGCGGTAGCGGGAAATAATCTTATAGCGGCGTTGACCGCCGCTTTCACCGGATTGCAGGTGATACTGCCGGGCAATTTTAAAGGCTGTTTCGTTGGCTTCCGAGCCGCTGCAGGAAAAATACACATGCGTGTCCAGCTCCAGCAACTGCCGGATTTTCTCGGCAAATTCGACCGTGGGGTCGCTCGCCATCATCGGCGCCAGATAACTCAGCTGTTTCATCTGTTCGTAAGCCACCTCGGCCAGTTCCTGGCGGCCGTAGCCCACATTGACGCACCACAGCCCGGAAATGCCGTCGAGAATGGCATTGCCCTTGTTGTCGGTCAGGTAGCAGCCTTCGGCGTGCGTGATGGTTTGCTTGGGACGACCAAGCAGTGTTTGGTGTTGGGTCAGTGCCCGCCAGAATCGATCCGGCATGCGTTTGCTATTGGACATAAAAACCTCCGCCAAAAAGGGGCGGACACCCGAAACAGTGCCCGCTGTATTAACCCGTTAAGATGTTGATTCAATGTGCGTCTATTCAATCGCTGTGCGCACGCGCATGTCCACCAGGCCCTGGGTGATCGGCGAGGGCACGGCTTCGGTTTTGACTTCGATAAAACAAGGGACGTTTTTCCCCATGGCGGTTTGAACCGCATCGCGCAATTCAGAACCCGCTGTCACCTGTTGTGCGTCGACGCCGGCGGCTTGCATAATGGGGTAGTAATTCATTTCGCGCAGCGAGGTGGCCACCACCTTGCCGGCCCACATGGCTTTTTGCTGGTTCTGGATCATGCCCCACTGGGCGTTATTGGCAACGACGATGGTCACCGGCACTTCGTAATCCACCGCGGTTTCCATGGGGGTAAAGCCAGGGGCCAGACCGTAAGAACCGTCTCCGGTGATCAATACCACTCTGGATTCCGGATGGGCCATCTGCACGGCGGTGGCAAACGCCGGACCAGTGCCCATTTGCTCCCAGGGGCCGGGAGCGATAACGCCTTTGATCTTGCGACCCGCCTCCGACCAGGCATTGATGGCAATTTCAAACCAGGAGGCGATATCGCCGCCGTCGATGACGCAAATATCGTTTTCCCCCAGCGACATAAGCACATCATAGCAGAGGCGCAGGGGGTGCATGGACGCTTGGCTATCGCCGTTGAGAATATCGCGAAACGGCGCCAGGCCTTCACCGCGACGGCAGTTCTGGATGCGCGTCAGCCAATCGGGGGCGACATTGGGAGCGACGCCATCGGATTGATTGAGGGCCTTTACGAACATTTGGATGTCGCAACAGATACGCATATCGGCCAGGGCGGTGTTGCTGAGTTCGCGGGCGGTGGCATTGACCATGATCAATTTGCTGTCAGGGTTGATCAACGGTGCTTCACCGAAATTCACCGGAAAGTCCAGCTGAGCACCAAGGAACAGCACTACATCGGCCTCTTCTCCCACCAGTCGCGAACCCAGATTCTGGTAATAATCGATCAGCCCGGCGTTGCAGCGGTGCGACATATCCACGGATTTAACATGTGTTAAGGGCAGGAAGATGGGGATATTGTAGGTATCGCAGAACTGCTCCAGCGCGTTTTCCGCCTCGCTGTACCAGACACCGGGACCAGCGATAATGACCGGCTTTTTAGCTGCCTGTAGCGTAGCAACGACGTCGTCCATGTCATCGGGGTGGGGGTAGGGGCGGTGTACCTTGCGCCGTGTGGGGTCGAAGGTGCGAGCGCCTTCCGGGGGCAGTGCATCCAGGCGGCCGGTAAACAGAAAGTTGGTGGGGATACACAGCTGCACGGGCCCGGTGGGGTGCTGAATTGCAATATCGTAGGCTTTGTCAAAGAACCAGCCGATGCGCTGCGGATCATTCACCTCAATGGAGTATTTGGTCATGCAATCAGTGACCTCTGCTTGCGGCATCTCCTTGAAGCCGGCATTGTCGAAATTATTGGAATTGGCGGTGGCGCTGATAAAGATCACCGGGTCGCCGGCATAATAAGCTTCGGCAACCGCCGAAATATAGTTGGTAAAACCACTGGGCTCGGCCAGGCAAACCGACGGTTTGCGGGTAGTGCGCGTCGTGGCTGTGGCCAGAAAGCCGGCTTCCATCTCATTGCGCGTGCCCACCACTTCGATGTTATGGTCCAGGCAACCCATATAGATGGGATTGATAAAGCCGCCGCAGAGAGAAAATATACGATCAATGCCCTTGGCTTTCATGGCACGCGCCAACATATGGCCGCCGGTAATCTTGCCGTCCCGGGTTTGCCTCAGATCTTTCATGTTTACCTCGAACTCAATGGGTGTTCAGTGGATGCCGTTAGTCATTGCTTGTAAGTGACTGTTATAACGAACTCTGTGCGCTAAAAATAATGGATAATTTATAATCGATACATTCATTGAGTGAATGAGTCCAGGTCTTTGTTTTACCTCCAGAGCTCTAGTTGACGGCTTATTCATCGTAGATTGGGATCAATCAGAAGGGACGAAATGGCGCGACAAGTTCGGAAACCCTGAAATTGTTTGATATGAAATGTGAATGATTTACATACGATATATCTATTTAATTAATGTAATTGAACGGGGTTCAATATTGGCTTTTTACCGCGTTTTATAAGCGACAAGGGTATGGACCCAGAAAAAGTCAGCCATTGCGATAAAAACTTCTGTTTTCTCCCCACTGCGCACCTGATGGAGGAGGTGTTAGAACCGGAGAGGTTCGAAGTGGAGCTGGTTGAGAAAAGTATCACTACCAGTGTGAGTCAAATGTCGGGGAAGCATTCCCCGGGATTGGCGATTGTCTGGTGGCGGGCGTTGCGTTTAATGGGGCGCGGGTTTCTACGCTAAGCTAAATAGCAGAGGACATCGATTGTGCTATATAAACTATTCCCTGGACTGCTTTGGCTACAAGGTTATCACAGGGGCATTTTCAAAAGCGATCTGTTCTCGGGTATCTCCATTGGAGTGATGCTGATTCCCCAGAGTATGGGTTACGCAATGGTGGCGGGATTGCCGCCGGAAGTTGGCTTGTACGCCTCGATTTTTCCGCCGCTGCTTTACGCCCTGCTGGGCACTTCCAATAAAATTTCCATCGGCCCGGTGGCCCTGGACTCCATTCTGATTCTGACGGGACTCAGTGCACTGGCAGAACCCGGCTCGGAAGACTATGTGCAGCTCGCCATTGTCCTGACCCTGCTGGTGGGGCTACTGCAGTTTGTATTCGGGTTGCTGCGTATTGGCTTTATTGCCAACTTTCTGTCCTACCCTGTGATCGTCGGTTACACTTCGGCGGCGGCGATTATCATTATTGGCAGCCAATTACAGAGTCTAGTGGGCGCTAGTGTGGAGAGCAGCAATGTCTTTGAATTGGTGTATCAGTTGCTGTTATCGAGTAGCCAGTGGAATGGGTACACCGTGACTATCGCTATCGCCAGCCTGTTGTTTATTGTCGCCACCACCCGGTTGGCACCCAAACTTACCAATGCCTTGGTCATACTGGTGATGGGCATGTTTCTCTCTGGGTTGTTTCAGGTTGAGCAGTACGGCGTAGCAGTTATCAGCTCGATACCGCAGGGTTTTCCGACGCTCGGATTTCCCAACTTTAATCGGGAACAGTTAGGTGACTTGTTACCTATTGCCTTTACAGTGGCATTTATGGGTTACGTGGGAACCATTTCGATCTGCAAATCCCAGGAATCTCCCCGAGACAGGATCAGTGTTCGCCCCAATCAGGAACTGATCGCTATTGGTCTGGCAAATACTCTGGGGGCGCTGTTCCGGGCCTTTCCGGTATCTGCCAGCTTTTCCCGCAGCGCCGCTTTTCGTGCAGCAGGCGCGTTGACTCAGGTGTCAGCTGTGATATCGTCGGCATTGATCATTATTATCTTGCTTTTTCTTGCGCAACTGTTTACCCGTTATCCATTACCGAAGGCGATTCTTTCAGCCATTATTGTGATGTCTGTACTTGGGCTGTTCAAGTATGGCGAGATGAAAACCCTGCTTCATCAGAACAAGAAGGAGTTTTTAATTCTGCTGGCCACGTTTCTTATCACCTTGATGCTCGGCGTGCAGCAGGGGCTGCTAGTGGGCGTGATAGTGTCGATTGTATTGGTAATCTATAACAGCGCCAATCCACACATGACCGAACTGGGTTTGATCAAGGAACAAAATCTTTACCGTAATATCAATCGGTTTGGTAACGCCCAGGTTCGTGATGAGCTATTGATATTCCGCTTCGATGCGCCCCTGTATTTTGCTAACAAGGATTACTTTTTGGTGCGCCTGTATGCCTGGATAAAACAGCGACCGTCCGGTAGCCTGAAAGCTGTTATTTTTGACGGCAGCGCTGTAAACAGTATCGACAGCACCGCGATTCGAATGTTGTCGCATTTGATCGATAATCTGCGAGAGCAGAATATCGACCTGTATTTGACAAACCTTATCGGTCCGGTTCGTGATGCTTTAACAGCCTCCAATCTTGATAAATACCGGGAAGGACATATCTTTTCTACCATTGATGATGCGGTGACTTATTTTGATGAAGGTGTGCACAGACGAACAGAGATCGCCATGCAAACCAACATCCAGTTGCACCCTATATAGGGTGCAAGTCCTTTTCTTCCTTGTCGGATTTCTGGCTATACCCCGGGGGTCACCGATGTGGTTCAGGCAGCCTCTTGTTGGTGTTTGATTGTTGCCATCGCGAATCACTTGCTTTGAAGCTTATCGCAAATCTGTCTTAGACGGTCTCTTAGCCAGCAATGTGCGGCATTGTGCGCCTGGCTTCGGTGCCAAATCATATAAATCGGCGCCGGATCGTGGGGAATCGGCAAGGGGACTATTTTGACATTGAAGCCTCGGGCGAGCTTCTCTGCCATGATTCGAGGCAAGGTGGCGATAAGGTTGGACTGCTCGACCACCATCACGCCGGCATAGAGGTTGGTGACTTCGACCGCAATCCTGCGACGCTTTTTCAAGCTGTGCAGGTAGCGATCCACCTCGGAGAGTTCACTGGGCCTGGCCTGCAGAATAACGTGCTGATGGCTCAAGTATTGCTTGAGTGTCAGGCTGCTGTCGATGTCGGGGTGGTCGGAGCGTACCACGGCCACCAGTGTTTCATTGAGCAGGGTGTCGGAGACATAATCCTCAGACGGATGCGGCAGGTAATCGATAACAATATCGGTATCACCGTAACGCAGTTTTTCGGCCTGGTCAGCGATGGTGCCGTAAAGCACATTTATTCGCACTCCCGGGGCCTCCTGCGCCAAGTTACCCACCAGCGAGGGCAGTATGACCGCATCGTCGTAGTCGAAGCCTGCAATGGTAAACGTGTGCGCTTCCGCAGGGTCGAAACGCCCGGTTTGTGTAATGGATTCCTCGATCATTTCCAGCGCCTGATGCACCGTGGGAGCCATTTCCAGGGCGCGGGCGGTGGGGCGGATGCCGCGCCCTTCCCGGACAAACAGGTCATCGCCAACCAACGTACGGAGACGGGACAGCGCGTTGCTCATTGCGGGCTGGCTCATGCCAATGCGCTCAGCAGCACGGGTCAGGTTGCGCTCGGTGATAATGGCGTCAAAGACAGTCAACAGGTTGAGGTCGATTCGTCGCAAACTCATGAGAATGATTAATGATTGGTACAGGTGATATTGAATATATAAAACTTTAGCTGGAATGATGAATGTTTCCAAGGGGTGATAGCAATTCCAATCTGTGTAGCTCGACTAAAAGTGAGTAATAGAACGAAGGCGGCCATTTTACGATTTTTATTAACCATTCAATTACCGAATGAAGGAAATTCAAAATATCTATTATTTTTATGAATTGCCATGCGCTATAAATACACGAAATTGCAAGCGTGGAGGTTGTCGTGTTAAGACATGTCGTATTAATCAAGTGGAAACAGGGAGTGACCTCGGACCAAATTGCAACTGTGGCGCAGGGGTTTGCCCGTTTGCGAGAAGTGATACCCAATGTGATTGCGCTCAATGCAGGTAGGGACTTGCAGCTGATGCCGGGCACCTTCGACTTTGCCATGGTTGCTGACTTCGAAACGTCGGAAGATTGGCAAATATACCGGGATCACCCCGAACACCTCGCCTTTGCTTCCCGCTTTGGGAGCTGGGCCGAACAGGCTGCCCGGGTGCAATTTCTTGTATAGATCAATTCGTTCCAAGAATGAAGGAGGGGGAATCATAAAATTTGTTCATACGGGGCCGATCAAACGCTGACTTTGTTGCTGTGCATCAAGAAGATTAACAGCAGCAGGTGTAAAAAGCAGAGCGTAAAAAACACAACTCCGCCTAGCAGGGCCGGGAGGTAGTTACCGGGCGTGATGGCGATAGATACCAGGGAAGGGGTGATGGCCACTCCGATCTTTAGCATAATCAGGTAAAAAATTGGGGTCCGGCCGGAGCGATCGATCGTAAGGGCGATACCCAGGTGATAAGGAATGGGAAAGTTAAGGCAAAAGGTGAATAGCATCAACGCCACTGTGTAGTTGAACAGGCTTTCCTGACTTTGAGACAGCAGGGCTATCGCGGTCACTTGCAAAGTCAGGGTAATGACCAGCGGGATTGTGTAACCCCAGCGAGTGGCCAGAAAGAATGCGGACAGGCCGCCCGTGATGGCCACGATCAGGGCCATGGCAATGGCGCGACTGACGTCAAGCAGCGTTAAACCGGCGGCGATACCGATACGTTCGACATAGGTCCAGATAGCGCTGTAGCCCATGTGAAACAGCAAGCCGGGGAGGGTTGCCAGCAGTGCCAACCGGATATTGGCGGCCGTCATGCCTGCTGCATCGCCTTTGTCCAGTGATTCCCCGATGGGGAACGGGCGTCCTGCATGCGCCTGTGAATGGGCGAGCAAAGGCACAAACAGGATAGCCAACAAGGCGAGACAGGTCATCATGCCAAATACGCCGGCGGCACCGTAGCGGGCGACCATAGTGGGCATCAGCAGAAAAGCGGCGGCGGACACCAGAGACTGGCTCGCGGTCCAGAGGGCGATATTCTTTTCCCGCTTCAGAGTGTCACCAATTGCAGTGGCGCCAATCGCCATCATGGCGCCACCGGCAGCGCCGGCTGCTATCCGGCAGCCCAGCAGAGTGAGCAGCGTGGGTTGGCCGAGTGTCAGCACCGTAGTTGTGGCATGTGCAGCCAGCAGCGTGAGCGTCATGCAGACCGTGATCCACCGCCAGTAGCGATGCCGGACCCAGAACAGGGCGCCGATATTACCCAGCAGCATACCCGCCATATCGGCACTGGCCAGCAGTCCCACCTGCCGCTGGGTAAACCCCAGCTCATCTGTAAGGACGCCGACCGTCATCGGTAAAAACGGCAGTGCCAGGGAGCCGATGATGCCTATGGCGATAGCTGCGGCAATGCTCGGAGGGGCATTGATATCCAAAGGTCTTCTCACTGAAGGAATGAACATGCCATTGCCCCGCCTTTGGTTGATGGCTCAGCGCTAAAGATCTTGACAAGCCATCTTGAGGTGGTTTCGCAACCACTTGTGGGCGGCATTCTTTTCCTGGCCCCGATGCCAAATCATATAAAGGGGAATTTCTTCATGCGGAAAGGGGAGATCCACATATTTCAGATCAAACATGGTCGCCAGAAGTTCGGCAATCCGACGCGGTGCCGTGGCTATTAGATCTGTGTGTGCCACCATCTTTCCGGCGCCGATAAAATTGGACAGTTCTACCGCGATATCGCGCTTGTTTTTGCCTTTTCCCAGCAAATAGTTATCCACCGCAGCGAATTCCCCTTTGCGGAATTCATAGACGATATGACGCAACTTGGCGTAGTGGTTCAGGGTGAGTTTTTCGCCAATGATCGGGTGATTATTGCGGTAAATAACGTATAGGGTCTCTGATAGTAGGGGTTCGCAACAGAACTCGTCCGATTGCAGGGGGATATAATCGATCGCTATATCGATTTCGCCGTAGCGCAGTTCTTCTTCCAGTTCACTGGCAATGCCGGCACGAACTAACAGCGTAGTGTTCGGCGCCTCCTGAAATAGGCGTTCCGCAAGTTGGGGTTGAATTAGTACATCATCGTAGTAAAAGCCTGCGATGGTAAAGGAGTGAGCATCACCCGGGTCAAAGGGCGGGTGACCGAGCACGGAATTTTCAATCAACGTCAGAGCCTGGTGTATGGCGGGTGCAATTTCGGAGGCCCGCGCTGTGGGTTTGACACCACGGCCCTCCCGTACAAAGAGTTCATCGTTGACCAGGTGTCGCAGGCGGTTGAGCGCATTGCTCATGGCCGGTTGACTCATGCCGATGTGACCGGCGGCCTGTGTCAGGTTTTTTTCGGTGTAGATCGCGTCAAATACCGTCATCAGGTTGAGGTCGATTCTGCGCAGGCTCATGACAATCTCTCGATTGATATATTCATTCAATGAATAATAGCAGTGCTTTTTGCTTATTCAAAGAATATGTTGGGCCGTAAAACCCGCTGCAAAATCGGACCGATTCATTCGCTCAGTGAATGAGTGGTATGCAAATTATCCATTTAACAAGGGGTGTGAACAGGGGTATTAATAATATCCGGGCTGTGGCGCCGGTGAGTGCAGGAAATGCCCGGTCACACCCCAATATAACCTATAATGGCATAAGTGGAGAGTCTCAAATGCTCAAGAAAACGCTGATAGCAAGTGAAATATCCCGAATAACCGCAGTCGCTCTGGCCGGCGCGGCTTCTCTAACCGGGCTTGGCATCGCAAATGCTGCCGTAGCGCAAAGCACGCTTTTGGAGGAGGTAGTGGTTACGGCGCAGAAGCGGGAAGAGTCGGCGCAGGATATCCCCATAGCGATAACGGCCTTTAACGGCGATGCCATGAAGGATCTGGGTTTTTCCAGCAGTCTGGATTTGGCGGCACAAACGCCGGGGATGCAGGCTGCAGCAAATTTTGGTGAAGGCAATATCCCCGTTATCAATATTCGCGGTGTCGCTATGCTGGATTTTGCCGAGCATAACGAGAGTCCTTCCGCAGTGTATGTGGATGAAATGTACAAAGCCAACTTATCGGGACTGGATTTTTCCCTGTTTGATATCGAGCGTGCGGAAGTGCTGCGCGGGCCGCAGGGCACCTTGTTCGGCCGCAACGCGACCGGTGGACTGGTCCAGTACCACACAGTCAAGCCAAGCCAAGAGGGCGAGGGATACGTCGAAATGACGCTGGGTGAACGAGGCAGAGTGAAAGCGGAAGGGGCTGTCGGGGGCGGTTTGACCGATACTGTCTCCGGGCGTCTTTCAGTCATTTACAACAAGCATGACGGCTATTATGACCAACAATTCCCCGGTCATGAAGACGGCAATCAGATCGACATGTGGGGCGTGCGCGGTCAACTGTTGATTGAACCCAGTGACGAGCTTTCAGTTCTGCTCTCATTGCAAACCGCCGAAAATGACAATGATGGCGGCAATCCCTATGTGGTGACACCCACAGCCACGGATGACAGGGGACGTCATATCCGTACAGGCCGGACGGTGGCAGACCGCAAAGTCAATACCAATATCCAGTCCACCTTGAAAACGGAAGCGGATACTGCCCTGGTGCGGATTGAGTATGATCTGAGTGACCACCTATCATTGGTGTCCCTCTCCGGTTATGAAAAGATCGAAAAGGCTTTTGTCCAGGATACCGACGCCTCGGCCCTTGACCTGCTGGACACAGCGTATGACCCCGAAGGTGAAGAGTTGTCGCAGGAAATTCGACTCCAGGGGAATTCGGATAATTCCCGCTGGGTGGCAGGTGTTTACTACCTGAAATACGAAAACGACGGGCGGCAACAGTTGTTTGCCGGCGAGGACTTCCTCGGACCCGGGCTGCATTTGGCGGCCTCCACCGTGAGCTACGATATGGAAACCGAGTCATGGGCTATCTTCGGGCAGTATGAATACGATTTTAACGACCGGTTAACGGGGGTTGTCGGATTGCGATATGGTGAGGAAGAGAAAACCTTCGAAGCCAACTTTGTTGACCACCTCGGCCTGGGCTCCGGCGACCTGGCTTTTACCAAAGAGAATTTTGGTGATTTAACCGAACAAAATCCGAAAAACACCAGTTATAATCTGCGCTTGAATTATACCCCCAATGAAGACTGGTTAATTTACGCGGGCACCTCCAATGCCTTTAAGGCGGGTACCTATAACATGGGCTTTTTCCCGACGGCGGACGTCAATGATATGACCGTGGACGAAGAGGAGTTGACCAGCTACGAAGTCGGCTTCAAGGGTTCGATTCTGGCGGGAGCCGGTCGCTTGAATGGCGCCGTTTTCTATTACGACTACAAAGACCACCAGGCTTTTGCCTTTGACGGTGTTTCTCTGGCGACTCAGGTTTTTAATAATGATGCCACCATTGCAGGGGCAGAGTTGGAACTGATGGTGAATCCCGCGGACGGCCTGGATGTTATGCTCGGCATCGGTTACCTGGATGCCAAACTGGAAGACATAGCCGACCCCCGGGCAGGGGGTGTTGCCGCTGACCCGGTGACCAATCCATCCATTGTCAAGGATCGGCAGATGGTAATGGCGCCACGCCTGTCCGCCAATGCCCTGGTGCGCTATGCATTTGACGCGCCTTGGGGCGGGGTACTCGCGGTACAGGGTGATGCGGTTTATACCGGAGAACACTACTTTGATGCCCTCAACAGTCCAGGGTTGCGGCAAGGTGGCAATACCATCCACAACGTCCGCACGACCTGGAGCAGCGAAGACGATAAGTGGAAGGTGGCGCTGGCGGTCGAGAATGTCACGGATAAAGAGAAAACCAACTTTATGTTTGAAATCAGTGACCTGCTGGGAATCACACAAACTATTGTTAACAAACCCCGCTGGGTCAGTGCGACGGTTTCTTATCGCTGGTAAATTCTGTCGCAGCAGTAAGTCCCCAAGCTGGTCAAGTTGTGGCCAAGCTGGGGTTGCTGCGGGTTGCATGCTTACCCGGACAGCACCGCTCGACTCTCACCTTTGGTGGCAATGTCTTAAGGGGATTGCCACTTTTTTTCAGTTCAGTGTTTGTCGGTGATTGACCCGCAACAGTCGTCTGCTAATTTCTAGCCGATCACGAGAATTTGGGTGGTGGAACAAAAACATAGCAAACTCAGCATTTAATTAATACTGCAAGATATTGATCACTGCCCTCAATAGAGGGCGCCTGTCTGAATGCCAGCTGGGGTACTAAGGTTTCCGCTGGCTCACGGATCTGGTCAAAGTAATTGCGGATCCAGCGAAAAAGGGAGAATACTCATGAGTATAACTCTGGATTTTGGTGGTACAAATGTGCTGGTAGTGGGTGGTACCAGCGGGATAAATCTCGGTGTCGCACAGGCGTTTGCCGAGCAGGGGGCTCGTGTAGCTGTTGCCAGTCGCTCGCAGGATAAAGTGGATGCTGCCGTAGCATCACTGCGGCAAAAAGGAGCTGCCGAGTCGCGTGGATTTAGCGCCGACGTGCGGAATTACGACGATCTGGTTGAAGGTATCAACCAGCTTCATCAGGCTTGGGGCGATGTCGATACAGTCGTCTCCGGTGCTGCGGGTAACTTTCCTGCCACAGTTAAAGATATGTCTTCCAACGCGTTCAAATCGGTTGTGGATATCGACCTGATAGGAACTTTCCATGTGATGAAAGCCATTTTCCCCTGTCTGAAAAAACCAGGCGCTTCCGTGGTCAACATTTCGGCGCCTCAGGCCATTCTGCCTATGGTGGCACAGGCGCATGTGTGTGCTGCTAAGGCCGGCGTGGATATGTTGACGCGCACCCTGTGTCAGGAGTGGGGCGCTTCGGGAGTACGCATTAACTCCGTAATCCCGGGGCCCATAGAAGGCACTGAAGGTATGGCGCGTTTGGCGCCTACCGAAGAAGATCGTCGTCAGACCCTGGAATCGGTGCCGTTGCATCGTATGGGACAGCCTGGAGACATTGCCAATGTCTGCCTGTTCCTGGCCTCACCGTTGGCGAGCTATATCAGTGGTGCAGTGATTCCCGTTGACGGTGGCTGGGTGCAAAATGGTGCGAGCAGTATGGGTAACACTCTGGCCCACCTGGCAGCTGCCAAAGGTTGATTCCCTCTTTTATTTAGGCACAGAAATTTTGAAACACAACTTGGCGCGTTGTGTTTGTGGAAGAAAGAATGGGGATTGGCGATAAAAGTATTGAAAAATGGGTTGGGGTAATTCATATTTAATTTTCACGGGGCTATCGAATGGCCGGTTTGAAGCAGACAGCAGACTTTATTCGCGCTGAAAGATATTCAATCTTCTAATTAAAAAAAGTCCGCTTCGGGTAGTTAGCTGCCATTTGCGATCCTTCTTTCTTGCGGTGCTTAATGGCGGCAAATGATCTCGAAGTAGCCTATATGAGGCTGTAGTAAAATGATTCTCACGTCGACGCTCTCATGTAGTTTTTAATGCGCTTGTTGCTCCAGTTACAAGCTACTTCCAACACTTGGCAGAGGAGGTGGTTGACAATATCTTCGCTGAAAACGGGGGCTGAGTCTCTAGTGTCGGCATCTTCACAATCCCATTCATCGCCTTCGGCTGTCTGAAGCCAAATAGCTTCGCGTTCAAATTCCATCAGTGAATTGACTTCGTGTTCAATTAATGTCCTCATTGTTTCCTCATCTGCGGGCCAAGAGAAAGATTTTTCTAGTTGCTCTTGAACGCAGATCTCATCCCACACATTATTTAGGCCGGAATTATCACCTGAAAGGCCATCACTCATGCCCTGAAGTTGGCGAATGGTTCCTCGTCTTATTCGGCCGCCAATTTGTTCGGCCAGGTTTCTGACAATGTCGTGCTCGGATAGGCTGTGTTCCACTGGCAATCTCCTCATAAAAAATAGCACCAACTTTAATGTTCCAACTTGGGATCTCAGGAGGGAGTGGTAAATAGTTGGAGCGCAAGTTCGTTTTCTCGTATGTGACCTATGCATCCATTACTTTTCGTCTTGCTGCCGGGTGTCAGAGGGCACAGCTTTTCGGAATTGGGTTTTGATTTCCATTCGCCATAAATCCAACTGGTCGGTATCTAAGCAGGCGAGCAGGGTAATATCGCCCTTGAACTCTCCCAAGCTGCGGCCTTCGCAGGTTGTCATCAGCAAGTGTAGTTGCTTGGGCGAGAAGTGGAGGAATTCCTGGTTAATCTGTTCGGCCAGTCGGGCAGCTCTCGGGCCATCTACAGGGGTAGCTGCCGACGGAGAGTTGTTCGGTTTCGTGAATAAAGGTGGGCATCTTCAGAGTTACAGGATCGGCGCCAGTTTGCTCGGTCAGCAGGAGTCTGTTAGCGCTTTTGCTTGGTCTGCAAAGATAGCGAATGGAGATGGGGAAAAGTTTTCGGGCCGCAAGTTGCACATGGGTTGCACAACGAAAAAAGGGTTGGCAGTTACTAACCTGCCAACCCTTTCGAATAATGGTAGCTAGGGCCGGACTTGAACCGGCGACCCCAGCATTATGAATGGCTTTTGGGGCCATTTTTCTATATCTTTTGATACCCGTTAATACCTCTTGAAACTTGCAGAACTCCTTGAATTTACTAGAGTTTCTGGGAGAATTGGGCGGTATTGTAGGGTATGGCTGAATATGGCGAATGTCTTTCTGCTGCCCCCCCGGTGCCCCCCCGGTGCCCCCCCGGCACCCCCCGAAATTAGCCCAAAAAGGAGGACGAGGCTGTGAAAGCCAAGCTGACTGCCACGCTGATTAAGGGCTTGGAAACCCAAGTCGACCGCTATGAAGTCTGGGATACCGATATTCCGGGATTCCTCTTGAGGGTGTCCTCCACCGGTGAGAAGACCTATTACTTGGCTTATCGTCAGCATGGCCGCAAGCGACGATTTAGGATCGGTAAGCACGGCAGTATAACCCCAGCCCAAGCTCGAGAAATCGCCAAAGTGAAGTCCGGAGAGGTTGCCAAGGGCACTGATATTCAGGAAGAGCGGCAGGAGCGACGTAAAGAGACTGAATTGCGGGCCAAGGAACATACTCTCAAGACGTTTTTTGAGGGGCCCTATCAGGAGTGGAGGGAAGCCAACAGGAAGCGGGCCCATGACACCATTCGGCGCCTTAAGAGTAAGTTTTGCCCGGAGTTTGGCAAGCTGCGCCTCTATGAACTGACAGCCTGGAATATCGAGAAGTGGAAAAGCCAGCAGCTAAAGGCCGGCAATAAGCCGACAACGGTTAACCGGGACCTGGCAGAGCTGAAAGCGGCTCTCAGTAAAGCGGTGGAGTGGGAACTGCTGAAGGCCAGCCCTCTGGGCAAGGTCAAATTGGCCAAGGTCGATCGGAGTCCCAAGGTCCGATTCCTGAGTGAAGACGAAGAGATATCCCTAAGGCGAGCCCTCCAGGAGCGCGATAAAGAACTTAAGGAGGGTCGGGGCAGCGCCAACGAGTGGCGGAGGGTTCGCGGCTATACCAGATTACCGGATATTTCCGGTCATACATACTCTGACCATATCACCCCGATGGTGTTGTTATCGCTGAATACCGGTATGCGGCGAGGCGAAGTGTTTCAACTGACCTGGGATCACGTTGATCTACCCGGTAAAACCCTAACCGTAGAGGGTGACAAGGCCAAAAGCGGGCAAACCCGCCATATCCCGTTGAATCAGGAGGCTGTGGGGGTGCTGAAAGCCTGGAAAGCGCAGGGCAACGACCAGGACCTAGTGTTCCCCGGCAAGGACGGTAAGCCCTTGGATAACGTCAAAAAAGCATGGTCCGGGGTGCTGGCCAGGGCCAAGATAAAAGGTTTTCGCTGGCATGACCTCCGCCATGATTTCGCCTCTAAGCTGGTGATGGCTGATGTACCTCTAAATACGGTCAGGGAGCTGTTGGGCCATGCTGATCTGAAAACAACACTGCGCTATGCACACTTGGCCCCTTCACACAAGATGGCCGCGGTGGAGCGTTTGGGGGCACCCAAGGTGGTCGATATCAAGCAGACCGAAAGCGAGGGGTACCATGGTTGAGGTGGAGTGGTTCCAGGATCATGCGTACGATAGTGTGAAAGATATGGGGCGGGTTGAAATATACAATGAACTCGTAAAGCGACATATTTTGTTTTCCGATAAGGAGTTGCCCAATAGTGAGGATGGCCTGGAAATCCTGCTTAGTCACTTTGAAAGGCCCTTGGGGCCGTATCTGTCTGAGTATGAAGCTACTTGGAGCACTGAGCCCTGGGGCTTTGCCGAAGGTTTTTCTCCCATCGAAAAACTCCAAAATATCGATTTAGATTTTATCAACACTGTGGGTGATGAAGTCTTTGCTGAGAGTCCCGAGGTGGAAGTGGGGCAGATTGGGGGCTATGACTGGGCGTGTGAGCCAATAAAGATGCCTCAGAGCAAGTTGGCGTTGAGAGTGGATCTAGACTCTTCTGACAAAGTGTTGATTGAGCAATTTAAGGCGATACTTAAGCAAGAACGATTGAGGCTAAGGGAAAAGAAATCAAGGCTTTTGGCTAACGACCTAGACAAATGCTGGGGGATGAGGGCGCTACAAATAATCGATGTAAGGAAGGACGGCGAAATTTTTAACGACAGACTTACAAACAGTGAGCAGTGCCAGCTCATTTTTCCTGATAGATCAAAAACGCTGTCAGTCCAAAACTATTTAACAACTTACGTAAAATTCGCCGAGAAATTATTGGGCGAGAACTTCTTAACACAGGTTGGGTTTGAACTGCAACAAAAAAACGCTAAGTAATTTTCACCCTAAAATTACTTAGCGTTTTTCGGCTGCGTTCACTAGCAACCACCCGGACAATACGCCCATGTCAAACACACAAGGAGTTAAGACATGGGTATTCAATCCCCTTTGGTACAACAAGAGCAGCCAAAACGCCTGTTTACTGAAAAAGAGGCTGCGTATTACTTAGGTATGTCTCCGGAGTTCTTGCGTAAAGGCAGAATTGAGGGGCATATCCCTGGCCGAACACCAACCCCTCCCTACAAAAAACTTGGCGCCAGATCAGTGCGTTATTCCCGTGAAGCCCTGGATGCCTGGATAGACCAATTCCAGGACCAATGGCATACAAGCCAATCTGCTGCCAGCTAGTGGGGGTGGACGATGGGAGACGTTATTAATCTCTTTGATGCGCAAGAAGCGCCGGATATGACTCGAACAAAGCGCCTGGTGATTAATACCGCCCTAAAGGTGCGAGAGAAGGGCCTGATTGTCGATGTGCCCACGATAATCCAGATGCTGGCCAGCGCCATTGAGTCGATTGAAGGCACTATTCCTAAGGAAGAGGAGGCGAATCTGATTAGTGCCACCGCATACCTTATGGCTCAAGAGATAAATAAATCATTTGGGGGTGCTGCTTAATGTTGACAACCATCCCCAAGACAAACCATACTTACCCCGCTCCTGCAAAATCAGGAGTCGGGTTTGGCGACCTGAATTTGTCCAAGGCGCACAAGCGCCCCTTCCAGTATGGCGCTTTTTTTGTGCCTGCTGTATATGTTATGGCAGCGCGCACGAGGGAGACCTTCGGGTCTGCCGGTCCCCTTGGACACCGGTTCGCCAACCTTCGTTTCGCGCTGCCACCCGAGTTTGGCGACTCTGGTGGTGGTTTATCAAAACTGTCCAAGGAGGCTGCCGCAATGGCTACTGTCCCTACCCCAAATACGCCTAATACCCTGTATCAATTCCGTCTGGCACTGACTGCCGACTATCCTCGCTCGGTCACCATCAAGCGCCTTGTGGCCCGCTCTGGGGGTGAAGCCCTTGCCTCGGTTGGTTGTCCTGCTGTGATTACCTCTCGCACCCCGGTTACCAGGAACGAAATCAAACGCCGGATCCTGGATGCCGAATTAAAGCACCTGGCTCGATCCATCAAGGCCATCGACTGGGATGCACCGCTTGAACCAGAGGATCCCAAGCCCGGCCAGAATCGTATTTCTCAAGCTGGCCCTGTAAGTCTCTCTGCTGGCGAGAATTGTAAGTCATGTGGGTATGCCTGCCTTAGGGGCAAAAAGCCCAACAGCAGGGCGCAGATTGAGAATGGAGGCATATGTAAGGCGGAGGTGCGGGCATGAAGGTTCCAGAGTCGTTTTATATCTCCCCAAAGCACGATAGCAGCCCTGAAGATGTGAGTGTTATCCATCCGTTACTCGAAGAAGTCCCAGTTGACGCAATATTCAACGCAATTTATAGGGCTGAATCTATCATTGCGGCTATTAGCACTAATGGCTTTGAGGAACAGCAGTTCACCATGAGCCGTAATGAGATACTGGGCTGTCTCTTTGCCGTTGGTGGGCAGTTGGAGCAAATACGCCAAATGGTGGAAGCCTCTTGGAATCAGAACTTAATGCGGTCTGGAGGTGGGGCATGAGCATTGAGCATATCGAAACCGCCCGACTCCGGAAGGATGGGGAAAATTGGGTGGTTATTACCCATGCTGCCCTCAAGGCCCTCACAAGCGCAGACGCTGCGGCAGCCTATTTGCACCTCCAGTCTAAGCCAGATGGTTGGGTAGTGCGGCGTACAGAGCTTCAGCAACGCTGGGGGTGGGGAAGAGAGAGGGCTCAAAAGGCTCTAAAATTTTTGCGTGATGTGGGCCTTAGTGATTACGAGGTGGTGCGAAACGAGCACGGCCAAATAACCGACCGCCGGATTGTGATTTATGCCAAGCCTCGATCAGTTAACCGTGAGCCTGAAAACCCGGCTCACGGCACCGAGAGCCGGAAAAACCGTAGCCTGGTAAAACCGCATGACGGTAAAACCGGCCCCTTAGTAATAAATGATTTATCTAGTAATAAAGGATTTATTAGTAATAAGGGAAATACCCAGCCCAAGAAGCACAAAGGAATTGAACTGGATACTTTGCCGCCAGAAGTTAGTGAGCATGTGGCTAAGGAGTTTATTGATCATCGGGCTAAGCTCAAGAAGCCGTTAACCAGTGAAGCTTTTCGAAGGGCAATCAAAACCGCCTTGGCAGGCTCTCAGATTGGGCTTACTGCCGATCAGGTGATTATTGAGACCATTGATGCCGGCTGGGCAGGGGTAAACCTCCAGTGGCTTAAGAATCGACTCCAGGGGAACCACCATGCAAATCAACAATCAGCTATTCGTCCAAAATCAGCAGCCGGCAGGGTCGCAGAAAATGCCAGAAGGGAGCGGGAACGACTCGCCGCCTCTTGCCAGGGAGCTGGTAATCAAGCTGTGGGAGAAAATGGCCCAGATGTATGGCCACAGGTGGGTGAGCGCGTATGGGGAGGAGATCGACCCTCAGGAAATATGGGCCAAGTGCTTGAGGGGGATTGCACCCGATCAGATAGCTAGCGGGCTGGGGGTGTTGGTGCAGAGGTGCCAGGCGTGGCCGCCAACGGCGCCAGAGTTTCGCGGCCTGTGTTTGCCCAACCTGAGCACCATGGGAGTACCAAAGGTCAGAGCCGCACACCAGGAGGCTTGCCTAAACGCTAGTAATCCTCTTGGGGCTGATTGGTCGCATCCTGTTGTCTATTGGGCTGGCAAGGGCCATTGGCACGCCTTACGCACTATGCCGGGAGACAAGACGTTTCCGGTGTTCAAAGAGCAGTACGAGACACAGTGTGAACGCTTGGTAGCTGGCGAAAGCTTCGATATTCCTATGCTCGAATGTATAACAGAACCGCCTGAAAAGCCGACAAGTAAGGCTGTGGGAATCCAGCACCTGGCAGAGATACTTGCCACGCTTGACTCCTAGCCGAGATGGGAATCTAGGGTTTGGGGGTGAATATGCCAGCAAGAATACCAAGACCTTGCCCCAAGCAGCCTTTTTAGAGGCGACCAGCACACGCGCAACAACCAGGCCCGGCAGCGGCCTCAATGCTGCCACCAACCAAACCTGAAAGCGGCCCAGAAAGAGCAGCAAGCCCTGCAGAAGGCTACGGCGGGCCTAAGAAATCAACGCACCCAGCTCGCCCAGAAACTTGACACTGCCCGCAAGACGCTGAAAGAGGCAGTAGTACAGAGAGGCGGCTATTCGCGAGGTCGCATTGACCGAGGACCTCGAAGCGACGGAAAAAGCTCACAACGCTTACCGTGAGGCACAAAACCGGCTCTCAGATTTGGAAACCACCCAGTCGGGTATCGACGCTGAACTGAGAAAACTTGAAGATGATTCCGTAGCAAAACGGCAGGAAATCGATGAGTGTAAATATTATGTAGCTCGCGCCAGCTATCCGACATTGTTAAAAGAGGTTCAAAAAGCAGAGAACGCGGTTCGCGATGCATGGATGGCCTACAAGCAGTGGCATAAACCGGGAGGCGGGCGTTTAGACGAACGGCTGGGTGACGTGTTTCGTAGCCCAAGTGAGGAGCAATATCACAAGTCGTTAGACAAGCTGTATGACCGCTAGGCGGTGAGCGGCCCCAGCGACCGCAATAACGTCCCGCTGGTCGTAATAACCGGAGGGGACCCTGGCCCATAGCGCCAACCACGGGGGCCGGGAGAGCCCGCGATCCGACAGTTTTTCGAATAGCTATGGGCGACAGCAGCAGTTAAGCTCTAGACTCTATTTTTTACGGGTAAGATAAGTGGATTTGGCCGTCATGGGTGAAGTGATATCAGCCGGTGAAGTCACTCCCAAGGAGGTCAAGATCTAGACAACGTTGTTGCCCCCCCCTGTGGGTCCTCCGGAACACCTTTGGCTATATGGGTGCGGGGCTTCCGGCATTTGTTTAGCTGAGTTATTGCTTAAGCACTTCCTTCCTTTGGTCGGTGCTGTCACCGCGCCACAGCTAGACTGGCGCCGATAGGATCCCAGGCCGAGACAGGCCAGCCAGTGGCCTGGAGTATCCGAGAATAAAGGGTTTCCGGAGATTTGTGGGGGGGCTACCGGAATGGGCTCCAAACCATGAATTAGGTGTATCGACTGCCTGTAGGGGCCAGAAACACACAGGAAGCGGGTAAGTGAGGAAGGAAGCGGCACCTAGCCCCGAGACAGTTGATTGGTTGCCCTCTGGCGTCAGGTCGCCTGAACCGCAGGGCCATTCCCCCTGAGGGGGAGGGGCGGGTCAAAAGTTAGGGGCCTTTTGCCAAATGACCGATGCCCCAGGCAAATTTTTACGCCCGCGTTTTTAAAACTTTTAACTTGGGAGGTTTTGGCTATGGCCAGCCCGATAAAGCACGAATGCCACAACTGTGGAGCCAGTTATACAGACCGGCCCAATAAGGTCTATTGCTCAGTGTCGTGTAGGCGTCAGATAGAGCGTAAACGAGCCAATTATGACCAGACCGTTAAATATCTCGATATGCGCCGTCAACGCCTGAAGGAGGCCAGGCAGGCCGGGAATCAACAGGACATTAACTACCAGCAGAGCGCCATTAACCATCTTGAGCAACGGTTAGAGGCAATAGGTAGTCGCCCTTAGTTCGGCCCTTGGGTCATTCGTGGCGCATCTATGGCTAATTATGAGAAATTTCCTGAGTTGGTTGTTGTTTTGTTTTACTGGCCAGGGAAAATCAAGAGGTTAAGGCTTAGGTGGTAATTCATGCCTCAGCGTTAGATTGATGCAACAACTAAGTCAGGTCAGTTTGTTCAGAGGAAGGTCTATGTGTTTGTGGGTGGTCCTTTGATATCGGATCGAAATTAGCTATTATCAAGGAACTCCCCCATGGGGATAACGGCACTGCCTTCTGCCGGTTAGTAATAATTGGCTTTCAGTTGCGATTAGTCGTGCTGACGGGGGGAGGGTGTCAAAACCTTCACAACCATGTGATAACTTACTTTTACTTGGGTTGGTGCCGTGGAAAAGCCTGGGGTGGCGCCCAGGCTTTTTTGTATGGAGACAATATGGATTTAGAGGCGCGACTAGCAAGAATCATTCGTGAAGAGGCAGAAAAGTTAATTGCCAGGTTCCACGAATACCATAACCGGGTTCATAATGAAACGGAGAGAAATGTAAGGCGGCTCGGCGATTCTGCGCCGAAAAAGCAGATACATACCCCCGATTACTGGTCTCACGATAAGAAATTTAATCCCTTCTACGTCAAAAAGAAATATAAAAGTATCGCTCGGTCAATTGCTCGAAGGATTGAGAATAGGACATATAGTCCAAATGACCCATACATTAAATCTGTGCCCAAGTCAGATGGTGGGATTCGGAAGGTTTCTATTTATCAGATCCCGGATGCCGCCATTTCGAAGCTATTTTTTAACCGACTTCTCGAGAAAAACAAACATCGTTTTAGCTCATTTTCATACGCTTATCGAAATGATAGAAATGTTCATTTTGCGATACAGGATGTTTCCGTTGATTTGCTCAGAAATGAAAGGACGTTTATAGCGGAGTTCGACTTTTCAGACTTCTTTGGCTCCATTTCACATGATTTCTTGAGGGCACAGTTTTCTGAAAATGGATTTTTTATCAGCCCTGAAGAGAAATTTATCATAAATTCATTTCTCAAGAAGCGAAAAGTTGGGATACCTCAGGGGACATCTATAAGTTTGTTTTTAGCAAATCTGACTTGCTGGAAATTTGATCAGGATTTAGAGAGGGAGGGGGTAAAGTTTTCTCGATATGCTGATGATACGATAGTTTGGTCTCCTGATTATCCGAAGATATGCAACTCCTTCGGCTTAATAAACGACTTCTCAAAAAGTGCGGGGGTTAAAATTAATCCAACAAAATCTGACGGCATATCTCTACTTACAAAGGATGGGCTTCCTTCAGAAATTGTTTCCAAAACCAGTATGGATTTTCTTGGTTACTCTCTCTCTGTAGATCGTGTCTCGATAAAAGATAAATCGGTTAAAAGAATACAAAAGCAGATATCCTATATTTTATATAGGAACCTGATTCAACCGCTAAAGCAAAAGTCACTCGCAGGACAGGAAATACCCGCCAATGACAGAGATACAAACTTTCTTTCTGCGATGATGGAAATTCGTAGATATATGTACGGCGGGCTAAGCAAAAAACAGATGAAAGACTATCTTGCTGGCAGAACAAGAAGGATCTATTTCAAGGGGGTTATGAGCTTTTATCCGCTTGTTGATGATGTTGCTCAGTTGACTATGCTGGATGGGTGGCTGCTTTCGGTAATACATCGAGCGCTAGGGTTGCGTGTTAGCCTGCTGTCAGGGCATGGTTACAGTAGATGGCATAGTTTTCCATTCAATGTGTCTCGTGAGGAGTTGTTGAAGCGGTGTGCTAAAGAGGTAATTAGAGGGAAAACGTTGCTGGAAATACCTAGCTTTTTGTTAATACAGAAAGCTCTAAAAAAGGGGCTGGTTGAGGAAGGCATAGAAAGAGTCATGAATCCTGATTCTTTGAACTATGACTACAGCTGATTGGCCTGGTTTTCTCACTAGTTAAGTTGCGGTTCGAAGTTTTAAGCCTCGGATCCCGAGTTCAATGAAGTATATTGGTCACCCGCTCTTTTGGTGTCTGGATGCCTGTAAGCAGGTTCAAGACCCGATAACAGAGGGCCCCTCGACACAAATTGTAGAAGTAGAAGCTTGTTATGGGAGTGTGCCCGGCATGCTGTGTTATCTGCTCCGTGCTTTTTCCTCTCACTGTGCAGCCTCTGGTCGCCTTGAGCCTATAGGCTGGCGGTCAAAGCCCTCTGGGGATGCTGATGCTGCCTTGAACTCGGCTGGACACGCACATTTGAAATCCGGCGAGGCCCATACCCATCATCGGTTATATGTTAGCAAGGACCTAATGGGGGGGCTGAGAGAAGTTTTGACTGTGTCCACTATACTGGTTCTGGCTTCGCTCATTGTGACTCTTTAAAACTCCTTCATCTAGTGCGTTGTAAATTCTGTGTGGGGGTCTTGGGGCAGGGGCTGGTCATGGGTAATTCGAACCCCGGCATTTGGCTATTTACGGGCAAATTCCAAGGTTGGTTGTTGTTTTGTTGTGTCAGTTAAGAAAGAGCCAGAGGTCATGAAGATAGTGTTAGACCGTGCCTCAACGCTGGATGAAAACACCAACGCTGGTGCCATGAGTTAACAATCTGCTTCTGAGCCACCACATGTATAGGGACATGTTTACTCCAAGAGGCTGTTTAATCTAAGCGGATCAGATTAGCTTGAGGGCTCACCTGGCCTAATTTCAAAGTTGGGAGCAATGTTTTGAGTTGTCTCCTCAGTGATGTTAAGGAGTTCTCTCTAGCAACAGAATAATCTAAGTTAAGGCCGTTGAATGCTTCTATACTCTATGGTGCAAGTGCAAAGGAGAGGAGCTGGCGTTTGAGTCCTCTTCTCTGAAAACTCTTTAGATCGCATGAGACGTCCGCAAATGAGGGGCACGATTCTTTTATTGATAGCCTTTGTTTCAGTTGGTTGTGTTACGCCTTCGGTAACCAAAAATTACAACGATGAATTAATCGCGGTTGGGATTCGGTGCAATGAATTAGACCGACCGACTACACGTATAAAGTGTTTTTATGATGGTATTCTTGTTGTCCACGAGAAGCATGGCTATCCCTATCTGGAGTCTATTAGAGATCAAGCGGAATTACATATTTTGCTTGCTGAAAGTGTTGAGGCAGGAGATCTTAACGCAAAGCTGGTTGACGATTTGATGATGAGCTTTGCGAGGCTCCATGAAAAATATGAGATTCAGAAAAACACCTCTATTAGCCCATTAATTTTGTTGCCTGATATAACGAATCAGGGTAAAAGGCTAGTTGTTTTACCGTCGTCTCAACGTGGGGTCGCATCAGAAGGAATCCCAGTATATAGCCGAGAAGAATGTATAGGGCCTATTGTAATGGGGGTTTGTGATGGTGCCATTATCCCTCAAAAAGCCTATAGACCTAGATGTTATGGCGAAATGCTTAATGGAGTTTGTACTGGCCCTATATTTTAAAGCAGTCTGGCTGTGGCGGACGGCTTTAAAGGCAAATTATCAGGGTGGCTGATTAGGGTATTGGTGGCTGTGTTAATAGTATATAGCTGCGATAGAAGGAGATAGCTATACATAATTTATACCCCCAGGGGATCCCAATGCTTAATGCAAATAAAGTTCGACACCATTTCGTACCTGTCTTCTATCTCAAAGGTTTTGCCGATTCAGGCAACGACGATCTCTTGTGGGTTTACAGTAAGTGTGCCGAAAAAGTCTTCTGCGAAAAACCCCAAAATGTCGGCTATGTGAAGAATTACCATACATTTGAAAATCCAGATGGCACTATAGACACGAATACCATAGAAGACTACTTTTGTAATGTGTGGGAAGGGCCAGCAGCAAGTATAATCAAAGCCGTTAATGCGGGAGTGCTTCCCATTGACAATGATCGGCAGTTCTTTGCCTCCTTTCTTGGATTAAGCTTAACTCGCAGCCCAAATCACCGAGAAAATATGGAGCAGGCGATTGCACATCTTGCCAAGTCAATCACGCAGTTCTCTGCGGCTGACCCAGAGCATTTTGCTCAAGCGCTCAGGAGCTACGAGAGAGATATGGGCGAGAAACTCACCGAAGATACGGAGGAGCTTAGACACTTTATACTTGAGGGAGAGTACGAGCTTACGGCGCGTCCTGAACTTTATTTGAAGATGTTTATAGCCCATGGTATAGAGTTTGGTCGCATCATTGAAAAAATGAAATGGGTTTTTGTTCGATCTACCGCACGCTTTAAATTTCTGACATCAGACACCCCTTTTTTCTTTTGTGACCCAAGCGATCAATCATTTTTCAGGGGTGGCCTGCTCGGCAAAAACGTTGAAGTATCTTTTCCAATCTCAAAAGAATTGGCGTTAGTTGCCACCTGGAGTGATACTGTGCCGGAAGGATACTTTACAGGCAATCACGAACTCGTAAAATCGATTAACCGACGGAGTGTCCTTGCTGCTCACCGCTTTGTCTATGCGTCGGAGAAGTCGGCCGCGTTGCTACGCCTAGTAAGGAAGTTCGCTAATACTCGCCCATCGCTTACGGTTGGCTAATTTGGAGGGCTATTATAGATTTATCGTAGCGCTTATAGTAAGTAGCTTTCAGGGAATATAACGTGACCGGGGGTGTCTATTTATTTTCTAGTGACGCTAGCCGCTTGAAATTGTGGTTAATTTCTGTTTTTGTTGTAGAGTTGTTTCCCCGATGCGATTTCTCCAGCGCTGGCCTGGATAAGCTGTTAAGTGGCTAGGAGTTCAAATTGAATAGCAAAGAAACAATATGGACAGAATTAAATACTTTTGATGCTGAAGTGTTGTCTGAGTTTAAGGAAAACTATGGGGAGCAAATTGAAGAGTTTGTGAATTATATGGTGGCGGCGGAGTCGAAATGGCGTGAGGTAGATGCGTTCGTGGAAGGAAGCGAGGAAAGGAGCTATTTCTCCGCTGTTTTGTTTTGGGCGTTTTCATCCTTGCTTCATTCGTTCAAACTTTTGTGCTATGGGTATCAAGTTCCTGCCGGAAATCTCATGCGACAATCTATAGAGGCTATAGCCTTTAGTGTTTATGCAACAGATAAGAGCAATGGCGCCATAAGGAAGCTTAAGGCAGGGAAAATTTCTACAAATAAAGCGCTTGTAAAGCTTAACAAAGTTCATATTAGGGCTGCGGAAAAAATAAATTTTCCCATTTTGGGCTGGATCATTGCCACCGAATTTTTTAAAATCCCATTTCCAAAACGACGGAAAAATACAATGAAGGCGATATAGAATTATGGAAAAATACC